>JAABVA010000304.1_pt1 | contig 63775 bp, 80 predicted proteins | sample 5560331 | NCBI WGS metagenome assembly JAABVA01 (sample SAMN12812661, study PRJNA571458) | rock metagenome | isolation source: Antarctica rocks | place: Antarctica: Victoria Land, Mt New Zealand sud | collected 2016-01-07
GACAGGGGGGCACGAGCGGCGGGGGAAGCGGTCATGGCGTGCGGTCCTTTCACGGCGATCAGACAGGAGTATGACGCTCAGGATAGCATAGTTAAGGTGCCATATGGTGAACTAATGAACAACAACTACGTACATGACACCTTAGGAGCCTACGCGATCATCAACGCGCAGCAGGTCCAGGGCTTGCTGGGCCAGGCACACGGTGACACCTAAGCGCGCGCTACACCCAACCACCTCAGTAGCCGATACTCTCCATGAGGCGCGGTCCTGACGCCCTCGGCGAGCCGGCGCGGGTCTACTCCCCCGCGCCGGCTTTGCGTTGCGTCTATTTATTTGGCGCAACGCCGCAAACTGCCAATAGAGAGAGTGGGATCAACGGTGATGCCGGTAGGAATTGCGACGTTGCCCGATCTCAGGGCCGGTCATGGCGTGGGGCGCTTATGGCCGATGCATCATTGTGAGAGAGTATGGGCATCAGGCGGTACACTAAGGGCAACAGAAAGGCCGGCGAGCGGTGAGAGGCTCGACCGGCCGTGACACCCAGCTAGGTTAGGAGATCTGGATGTGCTGTCCTCAGTCTAGCAGGGGCGATAGGCGCGTGTGCCGATGAAGCGCCTGCCATGGCCGTGGATCGTCGCCACCCTCTTGGTGATGGGGGGTCTTTCCGTTGTCGCGCTGCTGGCCCACACCGACCCGCACTACCCGGCCGCTTTCGGTTTTCAGGGGACGCGTGACCAGTGGCAGCTCTTCTGGATCACGTTCTGGTCGACGTCGTTCCCCACGATTGCCACGGCGGCCCTCATCACCCTCCTGGCCGGCCGGTATCTCAACGATCGAGAGCGGCGGCTGGATCAACGTGAGGATGAGCGTCTCGACCGGCAACGCGCCCGCGAGGGCATAGATATCCTACGGCAAACCCTTCGTCGAGTTGTTACTCAACCCGACAATGCGGACATATTCACGTCTCTGTCGCAGAACGCGCCGCCATCAGCTAAATTAGCCTGGCAACCAGTGGGCGCGACCGCGCTTACTCTGTGGCGTCCCTTGTTGCGCGACGCGGGCACGACGGCGTTCTTCGCATTGGTGGACCAATTGGAGGCGTCGCGTGTTTTGTATGAGAGAGCGGCTTTTCGCCTCGATGGTTCTTTGATGACTGCCGTTCACGAGGTCGGGTCAGCCTACCGCATGGGGCGACCGGTGCCACTCACCGCAACGGGTCAAGTGTGGATAGATTGTCCCGATGAGATTGTGAAAGCTTATGCCATTGGTCAGATCATCCCTGTCAATCACGCCCACGTGGTGGCGACAGTCGAAGGTATGATCCCGAACAGCGCGTTTACATTGGCAACGATGTGGTCCGATATATCCATGATGGGCAATATGTCGATGCACACGACAGAATATCGGGAAGCCAGGGCACGGGTGAAGAACGCCGTTCAAGCGATGGCCGCATCCTTAAGCGCCGCACCCATCGAGCGTTAAGGGGGACTGGCGCGCATCCACACGCTTTCGCGCGCCCTCAGGTCCCGTAGGCCGCTCATGACGGCGGGATCGTCAATGGTATGCGTGACCGGCCACCCGCTCAGATCGTTGTACGCCATGACAATCTGACAACTGGGCGTCTGCGTGTCGAGGTTGAAGCCGAAAAATATGTCGCGCACCAGGCACAGGTTGAGGGCACCGCTGACGCCGGGTAGATGGAGCCACCGGATCGTGTGCGCCGCCGTTCCCTCGACGCGGCGCGTCCCTGGCGGAGCCTCTGAGGGTAGAATGGGCGTGAGTAGAGAGGTGTTCATACAAGTAGTTTACTCTCTCACTGTTGGTTAATCATGCAGAGCACGGCGGGACAGGCGGATCGTACGGTCTCAGCCCCTGCCCTCGATAGCGCCTTACCACTCCCCCACCGCCTTCTTTAACCCCTGGTTGTTCCACCTGACATAGATACGCGTCGTCTCGATCGAGGCATGCCCGAGGTGGTGTGCAGTCATTTCCAGGTCGCCGCCCACGCTCGCCCGTACCGCTCCTCCAACCGCTGCCACTCCTCCTCCACGCACAGCCGGCAACGCACGGAGCGGCCGGGCTCGAGCGGCCCGCCACAGTCGGTGCAGTCGGAAACGGCCTGATGGTGGAATAAGGGGTCAGCCGCCTCAGCGGAGGCTACGACGCGTCCTTCGGAGCGGCCCGCATCGGCCAGCGTCCGTCCGCGATCCAGGCCCCGTCCAGGTAGACGGCGGTCATCTCCGTGCGCCAGTCCGACGCCGCGCACAGCCAGACGACGGGCGTGCTGATGGCGTCAACGCCGACCTGAACGACATCGTAGGGCACCTGCCGGCCGCTGTTCCCGACCCACACTCTGTCACCCACGGCCGGCGTCCAGTCAGGTACGCTCACGATGGCTCCTCTTCGCGCACCAGCCGGGGCCAGGCGAACGCCAGCGTCTGCGTGTACGTCCCATCGCCGTTGTCCCGCACCGTGATGTCCAGTGGCCGGGCATAGCCAACCTGACACGTCTGGCCGATGGTCGGTAGACGCGCTGTTTGTGGCAGGGACATGGGCAGCCCGACGGCGTCGTAGACGTAGACGGGCAGCCCGGCCGCACGGGCGATACGAATCGTGTACGCCGTTCCTCTGCTCTCATCATCGTACAAGGCCACGAGGGCCTGGCTCGTTTTGACCATCTCTTCGTTGCGGATTAGACCCGCGCGCTTGCCCAGGCCCTTCCAGTCGGGCACATGCAGGCGCACGGGGATACCGCGCTGACGCGCCCACAGGACGCCCAGGCGATCAACCCCCAACGCCCCGCCACTTATGACCTCCGTGATGTCCAACCCCAGGCCCTCGGCATGCGCGAGGGCGCGATCCACGGCAGCGGCGCTACCGATGGAGCGGCTGCCGGCGATGAGCACTCTCATGATGACTCCTTCGTGGCCTGGTCGCGCGCCGCTATTGCTTCCTCGATCAAGATACGGATCATGTGCGCTGGTGGCCGCTTTTCTATAGCGGCTAGCTGGTCGATACGCTCGCGCATTGCTGGCTCTAACCGCATCGTGAAGTTGGCCCCTAACGTGCGTGGCCGGACGCCTCGTTTACTTTCACTCACTCCCACCCTCCCCTAGTACTTATATCTCAGGGTACAAGATGTTCTCGCCACTTGCAAGAGAACGCATTGTGTTCTATAATACCAATATAGAGAACGCAAGAGAACACAAAGGGAGGGCACGACGATGGCGAGACGGGGGAAGACAACGAAAGCGGCATACCGACCCAGGATCACGATGAGCCCGGTCTACGGGATTTACTTTGTGGAGAGTGAGAGCAAGCCGGGGACATGCTACCGCACGGACGCGATCTTAGGAACGTGCAACTGCCCGGCCCGTAAGCCGTGCAAGCATATCAAGCTGGCTGTAGCAACCTGGGAATGGCACTATCGCCTTCGCTCACTGGCGCGGCGACGGATGGAAGCGGCCGGGGCGTTCCCGGTCGCGGCGTAGCAGAAACAGTAAACCAGACAGTAAACCACCGACGACACACTCGATAAAAGACCGGCGCGCCTCCCCTAGACAAGTTGACGCGCCGGCCACCACCACAAGGAGGCTTAACTATTATGGCACAGACACTCACGATCACGACGGCGACGACAGAGACCCCGGCGACATGGGCCACCGAGGAGATCGCGGCGCGTAAGGCCCTCTGGACCGCCGTGGCGGCGCGGTTGGCGGCGACGATGGCGCTGGACACCCAGGAGGAGCGCACGGCCTACCTGGCGGCCGTGGAGGCTGAGGTCGGCTGCACGTACACCGAGCTACAGCGGGCGATCTGCCAGGCGGCGGGACCGGCGACGGGCTGGGGCGTGGCGAGTGAGCGACGGCTGATGGCGCGCGGCGAGCCCGCACGGGGTTGCTACGATGGCCCCGGCGAGGATCGGGACCGGGGCCGCTTTAGCCGCGACATGGCGTGCACGCTGGGTCTGGTGGCGTAGCATGATGGCAGTAGAGGAGTGCGCGGGCTGTGGCGCGTTGGTCGAGATCCCGGTCGAGATGGCGACGGCAGCGGCATGGTGTCAGGCCTGCGCTGAACAGGCGGCGCTGGATGATGGAGAGTAGCGCGCGATGATGCGGCGTCAACGCTCTTTCGTCGCACAAGGGCTTGACGCCGAACCCGATTCGTGGCACACTCCCGGTAAGCCGTCGAAGCGACGGCGGGTCACACCAGGAGCGCGAAGGAGTCCCAACATGGACAACATCGGCAAGGGAGACCAGATCACCACGCCACAGCAGGCCGGCATCACCAAAAATACGATGCGGGAGCGGTCGCCCAACGTCCCGATCACCGGGCAGGACGCGTCATTCCAGCGCCCGCCCGGCCTCTCCGACGTGCAGTGGCAGGAGCAACAGGCGTTAGCGCGCCAGCCCACGCAAACGACGACGGCGGTCCTGGACGGCCTTCATGAGGACGAGGACGACGGGACACCTGGCTTTAGCAAGCCCGGCGTCAGCAAGGGCTACGACGTGGCAGGGTTGGGGAACTCCTCGCCTACGTAGCGGCCCACTCACTTTCATCAGCCTGCACAAGCGCCCCTCATCATAACGATGAGGGGCGCTTGTGCGTGTGTGGGGACGGCCGTTAGGGAATGCGTCCCCTACCCGATCCGCTCCATGTTCGATCTTTTGTTCCATCCCCACCGACCATCGCGCGTCGTGACGCTGCACCAGGGCGCGGAGTCACCGGAGACCGCGATAAGTTCCCAGCCGGCCGTGATGTGGCACGTCACCGGGCTCGTCTCGTCCGGCTGGGCATGCAGCGCGCCGTCGAAGCGCACCCGGAAACGGAGCGGCACAACGGGTGCGGTCGGCGTCACCGCGCCCTTCGGGGCCGGCCCCTTGTAGACGACGACTTTCTGGATCGTGGTCGCGGGGTCGGGGCCGTAGTTCACGGTCATGTCGGCAATGATGCCGCCGTACCAGGTATCCGCGAGGGCAACATGGGCGCCATCGCAACTGGCCAGGGGCGAGAAATGGGTCTGCACCCCGTCAGCCGGGTTGTGGTCGAAGTCCAGGCCGATCACCGCCGTCAGCGTCGGGTCCGCGGCGACGGAGCGCAGCAGCCCCAAGTCCGCCGGCGCGTTAGTGTAATCGTGGACGGTGACAAGGGTGAGGTCGGGGTAGGCGCGGTGCAGCGCGTCGTCGGGCATCATGTCGCCGTCCACGTAGATGTGTTCGTTCGTGTACCGGTCGTCGAGCTGCGCGGGCGTGATCTGGTGGCCGTAGTAGCACGCGAGCATGGCCATCGAGGTGACGTAGCAGCCGTACTGACCGAGCGTGATCCCGTCGGCCGTGCCGAGGCGCTGCATGGCCCAGCGCGGGTCGCGCTGCGCGTAGAGCTGGGGGAAGTGTTTCACGGGATGGATCTCCTTTGGGATGCTGACGGCATCGCGGAACACCTGGAGCGGGAAGCCGGGTCCGGGGCAGACACGGCCGACGTCGATCTCGTCGTGCGCGATGATCTCCAACGGGCCATGCCGGCGCACGATCGAGCGGACCAGCGCCAGGCTCGCGACGAGCTGGGCCGGTGTCACCGGGGAACTGTTGGACGCGTCGCGCTCATGTTCGATGCCGATGGTGGTCCGGTTAGGGTTCACGCCCCCGTAGAACCGTGACGAGGGGGTGACCTCGCCGGCGTGCCAGGCGCTATCGGCCTCCCGGACCGTCTGGATAACCGCGCCATCTCTGTTGACAATATAGTGCGCGGAGACCTGCGACGCCGCGCTTTGGAACCACTCCACCGGCCCCGGTTCGTAGCCAGCGGTCGCGTGCAGGACAATCCCGGTGAGGCGCTGGCCGTCCCTGCCCTGCCAATAGTTCGGGCTGGGCCTCCAGGACACGGGCGCGTAATCGGTTATGGGCATCAGTGCTCCTTAGGCCGTCGCCTGCGCGGCAACCGCGGGCGTGATCGTGCCCTGCAAATGGACAGGCCCATCCTCCGTCGTATGCAGCGTGCCGCTCACCGACACGGCCGCCGTATCGCGTGTCATCGCTTCGTCAGTCGGCGGCAATGGGGCCACAGGAGGCGCGGACGGCGCGCTCGCTGCCTGGGCACGCAAGGCGTCCAGACTGGAGAGCACCGCCTGCTGGCCGGCGGTGAAGGCGTCGCGCACCAGCGTTGTCACGTCATCAGGGCCGGCCGTGGTGGGGGAGGCCGGCGCCAGCCCGCGCCAGGCCTCGGGGCCGTGTTGCAGTTTGGCCGCCGCGATCGTGGCGTCGATGAGGCTATCGACGTGGCGCTCACTGGCTCCAGGAAATACCTGAGCGACGGCCTGTATGACGGAGGCGCGTCGGTCGGCGGGCAGTGTGATCGACTGCTGGGCGGCCAGGACGGTGCGCTCGACGAGTCCCGCCGTGGCCTGCTGCTCGACCTGCGTGAGGTGCAGGTGCAGCGCCTGGTTGGCAACGGCGATGGCCCAGCCGATGAGCCGGGGGCCGTAGGTGCGCTCCAGGTAGACCAGGTAGCCCACCAGGCCGATCACAAAGGCGGTGGACAGGTTAGTGATGAGCCAGGCGCCGACGGTGGCGAGGACGCCGAGTAGGCCCGTGATGACGGTTGCGGCAAGCATTAGAGTGTCTCCTCTTTTGTCGATGCGGCGTCAGCGGACGCGCGAAGGTGATGGAGTCTGTCAAGCGTACGGGGACGGGGCGGTTCAGGGGGCGTCAGCACGTCCATCATGACCAGCACCGCCGGATTGAACGGGTCTCGCCAGAATATGAGCATCAGCAGGAGCGTCAGCACGGGTCGCTGGCACCGCGCGACGCGGCCCAACTGATAGGCGATCGTCGCGCGGGTGTGCGGTGTTAAGGGCCACGTCGGTGTGGTGCTGTGCCAGCGGCTCATGAGGGTGTCTCCTCTTTCGATCCGGTGATCATGGGAGGCGTCCCGTTTTCTCCTCAGCGCGCGTGGACTGCTGGAGGAGGCGCAGCCGCCGCGCTAATTGCGCGCGCCGGACCATTTGGGCGATGATATAGACGATGACCACGAGGGCGATGATGGCGAGGGCGACCGTGCGCGTCTGCCCCGCTGTCTGCGACCCGACCAGGAAATAAGAGAACGCCGCCACGCCGATCGGGCCAAAGTAGCGCGTGAGCGTGTCGCCCAGTTGCTTGTTTTGCGCGGCGATCTGCGCGGAGAGCGTGGTGGTCTGGGCCTCGGTCTGCGCGGCAACGGCGGCAATGTGCGCGCGTCGTTCCTCTTCCCGCTCCGCTTCCGCGCGCTCGGCTTCTTTGAGCGCCTCCTGACGTTTAGCCTCGATGGCGGTCTGCACTTGCAGGAGGTGGCGCAACTCGGCCATCTCTTCGTCTTGCTTCTCCATGTGCCGCTCGCGCGCCTTGCGGTGCTCGGCGTCCTCGCGGCTGGTCACGGCGATGGCGCGGATGTCGTTGAGTTGGCGCCGGAGCGCGTCCTGAGAGTCCGTGCCCTGCGCGATGAAGCGCGCCATCTCCTCTTGCACCACGCGCGTCAGATCGTCACGCAACGCCACGAAGCGCCCGTCGATGACGGCAAAACGCGGGTCATGGGCTTGCTCGTCGTGAATATGCGTCGCGATGTTGCCCTCGGCCGTGCCGACGCGGGTCTCCAGGCCGCCCAGGCGCGCGTCGATGCCGTCGCGCCAGTGCGCCAGGACGGCCAGGCGCGCTTCGTGGCCGGCCAGCGTTGGCTTGCCTCCGCTGAGGCTGGCCGGACGCAGAGGGCTGGTGTCAGCCGTGACACGGTTGGCGTCGCTGGCGGGATCGGGCATCGGGCAGTCTCTCCGGGTCGTGTGTGTCGTCGTGTGTCGTCGTTGGGGCGCACGGGTATGGTCAGCCAGCGACGGCGGGCGGGCAAGGGGCCGGGCAGGGAGAGAGTAACGAGTCGGGGGTCGGGAGAGTAGCCGTTAGGGGGTAGCGGACGAGGGCAGGAAGGATGATAGTGGAGAGCGTGAGGAGAGCAGGATGGCGCTAGCGGTGGCCCCCGCGCGGGAAGAGACTGTATCCGGGCACATGCGAGCGGCGGAGCGGGCGCCGCAGTTGCCGGCGTTGACGGGGTTGCGGTTCGTGGCCGCGTTCATCGTGGTCGTGTCTCACTTTACGTTGAGTGCCCGTTTACCGCTCTTGTTGCCACCCCACGGGATACTCGCCTGGCCCGCGCGCCTCGCCGCCAACGCCGATGCCGTCGGCAACCTCGGGGTTGATTTCTTCTTCATCCTGTCGGGATTTATTCTGGCCTACATGTATCTCACGCCGGCAGGCGCTCTGCGTTGTACGCGACGGGCGTTTTGGGTTGCGCGTGCGGGGCGTATCCTCCCGCTCTATCTGTTCGCCTGGGTCGCCACCGCCGCCTTGGCGATCTATGGGCACGAGATGTACGACACCCCTGTGGTCACCGGATTGTCGTCGTTGACGCTCACGCAAGCGTGGCTGCCCCGATCCGCGATTGCCTTTAATCCACCGGGATGGTCGCTTTCCGCCGAGGTGTTCTTCTACGCAACCTTCCCGACGTTTGCCATGGCCCTGGCGCGACTTTCTCCACGCGCCCTCGTCCGCGCCGCGGTGCTGCTCTCGTTCGTGTTTGTCGCGCCCGCCCTGGCCTTACAGGTCTTTGCGCCGAATGATAGCTATTGGCAGGGTATCGTGTATTTTAATCCCCTGCTCAGGCTGCCCGAGTTTCTCCTGGGTGTTGTCGCGGGTCGCTTGTTTGTGACGACGCCGACGTGTCGCGTCCCACGCTGCACACTCGCTCTCACCGTGCTCGTCATGGGGACAGCGGCGGCCGGTAGCCCCCTGCTCCCGCGCCACCTGTTGCACAACGGGCTGCTCACCCCCGCTTTCGCCGTCATCATTTATGGGGTCGCGTGCGCGACGCGGGATGGCGCGCGCACCTCCGCCCTTGTCTTATGGGGCACCGCGCCACTGGTCACGCTGGGAGAAGCCAGTTATGCGCTGTATATTTTGCACTGGCCCATGCTTGATCTCTTCACACGTCTGGTCGGCGGCGCCCCACCCCCCGGAGGCGTGACCTGCATCACTTTTTTCTGCGCGTATCTGGCCCTGACGGTGGCCGTGTCCGTCCTCGCCTGGCGCTGCGTCGAAACGCCGGCGCGGCGCGCGATTCGGGCGCGGTGGGGCTAGGCGTACGGTCCCGCCGCGACCACGGTCAGGCCCACGGACGACGCCGGTAGATTGAGGCCGAGCGTGCCTGAGTCGATCAGGCTCGCCTCCGTGCCAAGGCCGTCGCGGCACAGGTACTGGACGTTGTAGGTTCCCGTCGCTGGATCAATCGCCAGCGCGTCGAGCGCCGCGCCGCCACCCGCCCCGGAGTTGGTGTCGAAGATGAACTTCGACCACTCCCAGCCGGCCGCGTTCGGGAAGTCGTGATAGCCCGCGCCGCTCACGTCATGGCCCAGGCCGAAGAGCGCCGCCGTTTGCACGCCGAAGGTCGGCTCCGCTGTCTTGGACTGGCCCATGGCCTGCCCGGCCGGCCCCGCCACGGCGACATAGCGATAGACGGGACCGTTCTCGATGGTCCCATGCGTGTTGAGCCAATACCAGGTGTTGGGGTGCAGCGTGTTCGCCAGTACGACGTTCGACGTGATGACGGTGGTCGTGTTGGGCGTCACGCTGGTATCACGCAGGCTGTACTCGACGGTGATGGACAGGTCCGCGCCCAGCTTGACCCTGAAGTAGCCGTTGGTCCCCAGGTTCCAATCCCAGAGGGTGGTATCCCCCACGGGCGCGGCGGGGAAGCGGAAAAACATGCCGGCGTGGGACGCGCCGTTGGCGTAGGCCGAGCCATAGCGGAAGGGAAAGTTGGACACTGATCCTGCTCCTTGTGTTGACTGGGCCAGGAAGGCCCCGAGGAGGCCCGATCCCTGCGCCGCGCCGCCCGGCGGGGGCAGAGCGACGCCGCCCGTGTTCTGATAGTAGTGCCAGTGCTGCAAAAAGCAGATGTCCAGCGGGATGACGTAGCCCTGCTGGGCGTAAAAGTTGTAGGCTCCCTCGGGCGCCACCTGGAGCGGCGCCGTGCCCCCATACGCGGGCACGATGAACGTGACGTAGCGCGCCACGCGGGCGTCCACCGTCATCTTGGCCGGATTGGAGCCATAGACGATGGCCGGTTGCAATTCCGGCACGGTATCGGTGTAGATCGGGCCACCGGTCGTGAGCTGGTACGTCACGGTGGCGTCGCGCACCCTTAAGAACTGGGCGGCGCTCTCCGGCCCCACGCGCACGAGGTTGCCGGTGTCCTCGATGATGTGCCCGGACAGGGCGAAACTCTGGACGATGTTGGTGGCCATAAAGAGATGCCCTCCTACCCTTTCGCCCCGAAGCTCTGGATACTCTTGATCTGATCCATAAGGCCCGCCGCGAGATCCTGGGGACTGGTCTTGTCCTTGCGGAGCACGGTCGAGAGCGTGAGGTCGGCGTAGGCCAAACTACCCCCACTCTCGTCAAGCGTGATCGTCGCCTCGATGACCCACCACAGCGCGTTGACCATGTGCACAACCTGCGTCCCCACGATAGATGACCCATCTGTGCTCAGTTGATTGATCGTGTCCTGGAGGTTGACCGGGAGCAGCATGCCCGGCCGCACCGCCCACAGCGCCGACTCCTGGCGCGTTAGCGGGCACCGCACCTTCAGTGTGCGCGCGGGGACGCTATTTTCGGAGAGCCAGCGGCGCGCCACACGGGCCACGTCGCCCGAGGCCCGGAGCGGTGTCACGGCGGTATTGGTTTGCAGGTCGGAGAGGCCGGAGGCCAGGGCGGCGTCGGTTGACGCGTCCGGGTTCACCAGGCGGTACTGCCAGTCAAGGCAATCGTCGAGCGTGCGCTGCCAGTACCAGTCGGCCGGCAGGTCCTGGTTTGCCCCGCTGGCCTGGATGTGTGTGTTGGCGGCGTTGCCGATGGGCGACGACGCCATCGGACCAATCGTGATCACGGCGTTCGATGGCAGATCGCCGCTGGCGCGCCGCGCCAGGTCCGCGAACCAGACGCCGAGGGACACCTCCTCTTTGGTCAGATCACGCCAATAGCGCGCGTCCGACGAACTGTAGAAGAATTGCTTGGGATTGTAGGCGAAGAACCGTGTTTCAAGCGCCCCCTGGAGCGCCTGGTACTGGCCCGCCGCGACGCCCGCGATGGACACGCCAGACAAGCCATTGAGCCCACACGCGCTCTTCCAGCCCTTGCCGTCGAGCGTGGGGCTCCAATACAATCCCTGGCTCGTCGATACGAACACCGAGGTATATTGACCGCCGACAGTCACACCCAGCCCGACCGCGCCATTGATGGTCGGCTCCGCGCCGCCCGCCGACGCGGCGAGCGAGCTGTCGGCGTCGGCCGGCGCGAACGGCCCCCAGGTTGTCCCGTTCCGTACCAGCATGTACGCGCTCTGGCTGTCCCCCTTGGTCATGGCCCACACCGAATCCTGAGGCGGGTGCGTGGAGTCGCCGGCGGTGATCACGCGGTCCACTGCGAACGCGCGCACGCCGGCCGGCAGGGCGTACGGCGTCATCGGCGCGGACGAACCGCCGGCGAAACCGATCTGGTGAACGCGGCCCTGATCGTTGTCCAACAGCACCCAGGCGGTCTGGTAGTCGGTCATGACGAACGACTGGACGTGCGCGCCGACGACGGCGGGTGTCCACGCGTCATAGCCCGCGCCCGTGAGGCCGGGGCTGGCGGCGACATAGCTGTAAATCCCGTGCAGGTTCGCGTCCTTGGGCGCGGCCTGGGCGAACAAGTGGACAACGGCGGCGTTGTCACGTTGCACCGAGAGGCGCGTGATGCGCGCGTGCAGCGTCCCCACCGGCGTCCAGGTATGCACCGCCCGGACATCGTTGCTCCGGGAGAGCACGCCGTCGGCGGTCCCGATGTAGATCGTGCTCCCCGTCGTATCGACGTACAGGCTGTAGACCGGCCCCGCGCCCGTCAAAAGCGGCCTGAGCAGGCCATCTCCGTTGAAGAACGCCACGCCGCCGGTCGTGTCGCCGACCTGGTAGGTGATGATGGGCAGGCACGTCGTATAGTCGGTCCTATCGCCGCTGCCGATGGGGTTCAGGAGTCCCAGTCCGGTGATCGTCGCGCCGTCGGGCAGGCCGGCATTACTCTTGCCGCCGGTGAACAGCACCTGCCCGTAGGTATCGGCGTTGTTGGTCTCGATACTGGCCTCGACGATGCGCGCCATCACCGTTTCGTCGACGGCGCCACTGGCGTTGCCATCCAGCGTAAAGCCGCTGGCCGGGCTGCCGCCGATAGTCCCGACGACGACGCCGGCGCCGGCCGACGATAGACTGGCCGCGTCCTCGTAGTAGTGGCCGCGATACCCGATGGGATAGGCGTCGCCGGCGATGTAGTCGCCGGCCATGCGCTTCGTCGCCGCCTCCAGCGCGCGGAGCGTCGTGTCGCCCCGCGTCTCCAGGTTGGTCGAGATCCCCGCGATCGAGGCGTCCACGGCCGGCGTGACGGCCAGCAACGCCTTGCCGGCCCAGGTCGGCAGGCCGGGCGGCCGGCTGAACAGGCCGCCCAGGTACGGGATGGCGCCCGAGGGCGAGAGGAAGCCGGCGGTTCCCGAGGCGACGGGCACGATGAACCCGGTTTGCGTCGCGGCCTGGCTACTGAGCACGTCGGCGAGTTGGCAGCCGGGGTAGTAGGCGTGAGCCACGACGACGCCCGCGTAGCCGGCCAGCGGCCCCTCCCCCGTGATGTCGATGAGGGGCGCGCCGTCCTTGTAGCTCCGGGTCACGGCGGTGACGCGCAGCCGCACGGCGATGGCGCCGGAGAGGCCGGACACGCCGACCTCGACGACGGTGGGGACGGGCGCCGTCCCGTCGTCGGTCCCCGCCGCCTGGAGCGCCGCCTGGCCGAAGCTCGTACCGCCTGACGCCGTGGCCGCGCCGGGGTCGGAGGCGGGGACGGAGAGCGTGCCGGTGAGCGGCGCATCCAGCGTCAACGTCCGGCTGAAACCGGCCAGGCGCGTCGTGGTGGCGACGACGGCGCCGCTCCTGATGTCGATCAGGCGCGCGTAGGGCTGGAACGCGCCCACGGGGAGCTGGCCCGTGCCGGAGAGGGGAACGGCGGTCGTGGGGCCGTCGCTCGCATTGTCGGTGATGGTCAGGGTGGCCGGGCGCGCTCCTGCCTGGGACGGGGTGAAGACGACGGTGAGCGTCGCCGTCACGCCGCCCGCGATGGTCCCGCTCGCCGCCGCCGGGATGGTGTAGTCGGAGGCCGCCAGGCCGGAGAGCGCCGTGCTGTAGGTCAGCGGTTCGCCGCCGGTGTTGGTCAGCGTCAGGGTCAGCGTCGCCGTACCGGGCAGTCGCGTGGCGGGGAACGCGAGCGACGGCGGGGCGACGGTCAGGTAGGCTGGAGCCACGCCGGTCGCGGAGAGTGGCACGGAGAGCGGCGTGTCGTCGGCGTCGGAAACGATGACCAGGGACGCCGCCCGCGCTCCAGCGGCGCTAGGGGTGGCGTGCAGCGTCAGTGTCGGAGACGCGCCCACGGCCACGGACGCGGGCGGCGTCCCGCTGAGCGAGAAGTCGGCGGCGTTAGGGCCGCTGATGGTGACGCTGCTGAACGTGGCCGTGGCCGTACCCGTGTTGCCCAGCGTGAGGGTCAGCGCGGGCGCGGCGGTCCCAACTTGCTCCGAGGCAAAGGTCAGCGGGGAGGGCGTGGCCGTCAGATGGCCGATAGGTGGCGGAGGGGGTGGGCCGCCACCGCCGGTTGGTTGCGGCGGCTCATCGGCCAGCAGGAGCAGCAGAGAGGACATGGATTAGACCTTCGCCGTGATCGCCCAGTTGGCTCCGTCGCTAACCACGGAGAGCACGCCGTAAGCGGCGGCGATAGTTTGGGTGGTGGCGCCGTCAATGGTCTGCGCGCCCGTCGTGGCGACCGTGGTTCCTGTCCCGCTCGCTCCGTTCTTGATCGTGTAGGCGCGGCCCGCGCCCACGGTCGCGGCGGAGGGCAGCGTCATGGTGAGGCTGGCCGCGTTGGCGATGATGATGAGGTCGGAGGTCGTGAGCGTATAGGAGACGGTTTTGGTGGAGAGCACGCCCGCACCCGGTATGAGCGCCGCTGGAAGCGTCACCTTGCGCTCGATGACGCGGATAGTGAGTGACTCGTACTGCGCGTTCGTGGCCGCGCGACAATAGACGGTCGCCGCGGTGCCCGCCGCGATCTGGAGCTTGACGGTATGAGCGCCCGCCGCGAGACCGCTGAGCGTGACCGTCGCGCCCCCCTCTAAAGGGTTCGTCGCCAGGTTCGTGTTCGTGGCCGTCCCCCCTATCTGCTTGTAGAGGGGCGTCCCCGCGCTGTCGATGGCAAGACGCGCGGCGGCGTAGGTTCCGCTGCTGACCCCGGTGAGGTAGATCATGCCGCCCGCGTCTATCTCAATGATGCTGGCCGCGTCATCAACCGTGAAGCTCTGGTTCACGCCTATATCTGTCCAGGCGTTTGCGCTCAACGCAAGAGCGCTGGCAACGTCCGTCGAGGCCGCGTAGTCCAGTTGCACCTTGGTCGTCTGGTAGGGTGTCCCGGCCACGCCCGCCACCTGGGAATCGACGCCAAAAAGCGTGGCAACGGTCCCCGCGACGAAGTTACCGGCGGCGGGGGTAAGCGTCAGGCGCGTCACAGCCGCCGTATTGCGCCACTGTCCCGCTTCCTCGATCATGTACCCAGCGCCAGTGTCGCTGCCATGATCGAAGGTTCGCACGCTGACGTTCTTGCGCGGCGTGCTGTTGGCGTAGTTCAACACCTCGATGGTTGTCTCCGCGTAGACGCCCGCCGGAGCGTTCGCGCCGGCCGTCAACCCGGCACGCATATGCGCCGCCGCCAACGCGGAGGTGTTGCCACTCGTCGTTCCGGTGGAGTACAGGTATTGGTCATCATAGTTGGCCCCCGTATCTCCATTGAAGGTTAGGTATATGTCGGTGTCCGCATAGGCGCCATCAGTGCGCGCCGTGAGGGTGACGACCAGATGCTTATAGGTCTGCGGTATCGCCGTGAAGTCGATGGTCGCCTGGCCGCCCGCAGGGACGGTGATCTCCGCGATTTTGCCCATTGTGCCCCCCTCTTTTTATGTAAATGATGACAACAGAGTGACCGTCAGCGGAAGCGTGACGCTATGGACGTTGCGCCCCGGCGCCAGCACGAGCTCGGGCTTCGTCAACCTGGCCGTGGCCTGCATCGTCGTCGCGTTATCGGCCTTTCTGACCACTAAAGCGCCCTGCGGCGTCGCGGCCAATCCCGACAGGATCGTGTTTAGCTGTAACTCGACGCTGGTGTAGGCCGCGCGGCCATACGTCCCCGCCGTGGCGTCGATGCTGGTTTCCCAGGTCGCCGTCGGCGTCTTCAGGGGGCACGCGCTGACGCCGCGCAGGTCGAACGGGTAGCGCCCAGCGCCGGCGCGCGTGTTGTACTGCCCCTGCCATTCCCAGGTCATGCTCTTGACCGGCAGCCCGTCGCCGCCCAATACGGTACCAGCGTGCGACACGACGCGGCCGAACGGCACGACCACCGAGGCCGGCGTGGAGGCGGGCAGTACAGGCGCGCTCCCTAATGCAGTGAAGTCGCTAAGGAGCGTCCAGGTCAACGGCAAGAGGTAGTGGTAGGTGTGCTGACCCGGCAGCAGGGCCAGGTCCACTTTAGCGATCCTGGCCCAGGCCCCGGCGTAGCTCACGCCGTCGGCGCGCAACACCACGAGCTGCCCAACCTGGCCCGAGACCTGGCCGCCGGCGTAGGTGTACGTGCCCTGCAACGCTGAGAGAATAGCAGCGAACTGGCTCTCGACATCGCTGTAGGCGGCGAGCCCGACGTGGCCGGCGCTGGCCTTTAGGAGCACCGACGTCGAGAAAGATGAGTCCTTGAGGGGACCGGGCTGCCCTCCTCGGACATCGAACGGGTACGACGTCGAGGGGATCAGCGCCGTGTCAGCGGCCTGCTCCAGTCCAATCGCGGACAGCGGCGTGCCGCGGCCAGTGAAGGGGAGCGCGCCAAAGCTGGTGATGCGGTCGGCGGGGTAGAGCGCGGCCATCTAGCGGACCCCAGGACGCGTGATACCATGGCGGCGGAGCGGTCCATGCAGCGTCGCGTCGCGTGCCCGCTCCCAGGCCGCCAGGCGCTCATCCAGCGCCGCCTGTTCCGCGCGCAACTCCGCGATATGGGCGTCAATCAGCCGCGCCCACGCCGCGTCGGTCGCGGGTTGACCGTTGATCGTTGTTGCCCCGTTCACGCTCACACAGATAACCGTTGTCTCGTTCATACCCTTACACCTCCCCGTGCGTATCCTCAGACCTTACGCTCAGTATCCTCACAGCTACCGGACCGCCGTGGCGAGGCCGTAGGGCCGCAGCGGGTTGCCGCCTGAGCCGGGCTGCGCGCGGCCAGCGCTCTTGATCGCGTCACGCACGGCCATGGTGGCGGCCGTGCCGTCCTCAACCGCGCCCAGGAGCGAGGAGAGCACCGCGTTCTGCTGTGTCAACTGTTGCACCTGTGTTTCCAGCTTCTGAATCATCTGCTGGGCCGGGTCTTTGCCGACGCGGCCGCCGAAGGTGACGAGGGTTTCGCCGAGGCCCACGCCCTGGCCGACCTGCTGGCGGCTGGTGTAGCCGTACACCGAGCGTTGGAAGCCGGTCCCGATCTTCGGCGCCGTGAGCTTCTTGAGGCCATTGGACAGCGTGCCGCCCAGCTTGATCCAGTCGTCGTTCGCCAACGTCACAGCCAGCGCGCCATTCTTCGGACGCAGCGCCTTTTGGTACGCGAGATCCGCCGTCTTGAACTTGGCGAGGTCGGCGAACTCACCGCCCGTATTACCGGCCTTCTTGTCGGCCATGAACATGTCGCGCCAGTGCTTCACCAAACCTGAGAGGGTGGAGAGATCGGCGCGGGCCGGCGCGGACGCGGCCTTATGGACCTTGGAGAGTTGATCGTTCGAGAACGCCCGCGCGTCCTGTGCTGCCTGGCTTTTGCTGATACCGTGCTGTACCTCAATGGCCTGCTTGATCGAGGTCATCGCGGCAATCACCTGGCGCGCGGCCGTAAAGTTGCGGTCTCTCATGTCCTGCTGGAGTGTCATATTATCGCGGTAGTAGAGCGCGCCGAGGTCGGTGGTCTGCTGGTGGAACTGTTTGGTTTGCGCCGTTTTGGCCTTAGCACCAGCCTTTACCTCAGCATGGTGAGCGGTCAGCTTGTTAGCAGTGTTCACGTCATTACGGAGCCGCGCCGTCGTGTCCGTCAGATGCCCCGCATGCTCGGTCTTGCCGATGGCGGCGATGTCCGACAGGATCTTCGTCTGCGAGATGAGTCCCGCATGGTACAGCTTCATGTCGTCGCCGTACTTATTCATGGCCGCGGTCAGGTCGATGTTGTAGTTATGCCCGCCGACGATGCCTTTCTTGGGCTTACCTGGAGGGTGCTCAATATTCCAGGCGCGTTGCCAGGCCGCGTGTGACATCTCCCCATGCCCGGCTGGCCCATGGTTGTAGGCCGCACCGAAACGCGCAGCGATCATCCCACGCGAGGGACCGACAAAGCGGACGCCGCCCGCGCCATGCGTGGCGTGATGAGGATCGGGGCTATGGTGGCCGTGCCCCGTGTGCCCCTGGGCGTGCGGCGCGGGCGGTGTCACTCCAGCGGCGGTATAGGCGGCCCCAATGACGGCCTTGACGCCAGGCAGCGACGAGAACATATGCAGCAGATTGCCGAAAAAGCCAAGCAAGCCCTTTACTTTGCTCGTGACCCAATCGAGCGCCCCACCCAGCACGTTTTTCAAGCCACTCGCCACGGCCCCTAGCCCCGGCGCGAACACGGAGGACAGGAATTTCCACACAGCGTTCACCGCGTTGTGGAAGAACTTGACGTTTTTGTACGCCCAGATGATGCCTGCCACCAGGCCAGCGACGGCAAGCACGACAATGCCAATCGGGTTATCGATCAAAGCCGTGTTGAGCAGCCACTGGGCCAGCGTCCATCCTTTGGTCGCCAGCATCACCGCGCCCGCCGCGATCTTTTGGGCCACCATGGCGGCGACGCCACGCCCGCCGTACAGGGTCAGCGCGATCGTGGCCGCCTTCGCGCCCTCGATCGCCAGTGTCCATGCTTTCGTCGCGATGGTCACCGCAGCCACGGCGATCTTTTGGGCGACGGTGACGATGGTCTGAGCCGCCGTCGCGATCTTGTTGCCGACGGCGGCCGCCGTCGATTGGATAATCCCCAGGCGTACAGCGACATAGGCCAGCCCAAGCGCCTTGTTGGCGGCGGTGTAGGCCGCGATCACCGCGCGGGCTTCGACCATGACGAGCTTGCCGGCTTTCTGCGCGAGCGTGAACATGTTCTGGGCCAGCGTGGACGCTTTCGTGGCAAGCGTCCACGCGGTCGTGGCAAGCGTCCAGGCCACCATGCCGGCTTTGATCGCGACCACGGCCGGGATCAGCAGGGCCAGGCCCGCGCCTAGCTGGGCTGTGCCCTGGCGTGTCGCCCTCAGATGTGTCGCTGTCATGAGCAGCGGCGCGACCAGCCCTTTCAGGCCGGACGCGACGCGGCCCATGGCCTCGACCGCCGCCAGGAACGCACGGCCGACCCCCACGGCGCCGGTGATGAGCGTGGTGAGGCGGGGGGTGAGCGCGGCCACGGCCCCCGGCAGGCGCGCGCCCAACCACGACGCGGCGGCCGTGGCGTAGGGCAGCAGTTGTGTGCCGAGCGCGATCGCCAGGATCTGCACCTTGTTGCGCAGTTCGCCGAATTGGAAGCTCGCCGTTTTTTGTGTGGCCGCGTACGCCCGCGCCGTGATGCCGCTCTTGGCGGTGACGCCGTTCAGGCTCGCCAGGATACCGCTGTAGTCCTTCGCGCCGTTGCCGGTCAGAATCATGGCCGCCTGACCGCCCCGGAGCGCGGGGATGAGCTTGAAGATCTCCTGCGCGTTGCCGTTCGTCGCCGCCTTGAGGTCGGCCAGGATGCCCGTCAGGCCCTTGGCCTTCAGGCCCGCCGGCGTGAAGTCGCCAAGCAGGTCAATGCCCGTCTTGAGCGTCAGACTCGCCAATTCTTTCTGAGCCGCCTTCGCCGGGTTCACGATCTTGGAGAGGGCGCCCACGATCGTCGTCGAGGCGTTCTCGATGCTGCCGTGGCGCGTCATCGCCGAGAGCGCGGCCGTCACCTGGTTCAGGGGCACGCCCAGGTTAGCGGCCATGGCGATGGCTTTGTTGCCCCCGGTCGTGAACTGCTCGAGCGTGGTGTTGCCCTGCGCGCTCGCAAGGTGCAGGATGTCCATCGTCTTCGCCGCGGCGCTGCCCTGCAAATTGAACTCGTGCATCACGGAGGCGAGTGTGTTGGTCGTGTCGGCCGTGTTGGAGTTTGTCGAGGCCGCGCTCTTCATCGCCGCCGTAAGGATCTGCGTCGCGTCGGCCGCGCCGTACCCCAGGTTGGTCGCACGCATGTAGCCCTGCCCGAGCTGGTCGAGCGGCGCGTTGGAGTCGTTGCCCAGGCGCAGGATCGACGCGCGCATCTGGTCGAGGCCGCCCTGGCCCATCGTCGTGTTATTGGCGATGGATTGGGTCATACTTTGGAAGTTGCTCGCGGCCTTGAGTGAGGCGACGACAACCCCGCCCAGGGCGACGGCGCCGATCGCGCCGAACGTGCGCAGACGCGCGGACGCGCCGAGTAACCCAGGACCTGTGAGGTCTCGGGCATGAATAGCCAGGTAGAGGTTGGACGTGAGATCCGACACTGTTTCTTACCTTTACCCTCTCTGGCTATCGCGATACGCGTTCTTGGCGGCCCAATAGGCGGTCATGTCGGCCATGCGGCCGGCCGGCTGGGCGTCGATATACTCCAGCGTCCAACCGCTGGCGGCGACGATCTCGCACGTCTCGGCCAGGGCCAGTACGCGCGGGTCGACCTCATGCAGGAACTTGCCCTTGACCGTCAGGAGCAGGTGCCTGCGGAAACGTTTCCGGCGCCAGCGGGACCTCCGTGGCCACATCGGCGGGGTTCGTCATACTTTTCATGCGCTTCTGCACCTCGTCGGTGAGGAACGCGAAGTCGTCGTCATCGAGTTCGCCGATGGTCTCATCCGTGACCGGCACGAGGTCGCCCGGCTGGCCTGCCGCCGCCTGCTCGTCAGCGGGCGGGTAGCGGAACGTCCAGCCCGTGACCATCATGCGAACAAGGGCGATGCCCATGCCGATGTCGTCGGTCTGCGCCTCGACGATCTGGTGGCGCTCGTCCTCCGGCAAGGCGACGAATTGAGCCTTGGTCATGCCCGCTGGCAGCGGCGTGGAACGGGCCAACTCCCGCTGCATCGCCACGGTGAACGCCGCGCGCAGGTAGACCACCTCGCCCTCGGCCCACGCGTCACGCCGGACCGGCTCACCCTGCGCGGGACGGTCGGTGCGGTAGAACTTCGGCATGTCTCACCCTATCCTTTAGCTGCTGTACGCGGTCGCCGCGCCGTTGACCAGCGTCAGGCCGATCAGCTTACCCGTCCCATCCGGCAAGGTCTTGATCGTGTAGTCCTCGGTGATCGCGTCCTTCACGGCGCCCTTGTGGTCCTGCGTGGGGTAATACGCGGCGCCCGAATTCATCGTGAGTTGGTTCGCGCCGTTGACGAGCTGCGCCTGGATAATCCCCGAGGCGGGCATGCGCGTCAGGAACAGGTTCTGCTCCACGTCGTCGCGGAAGAGCCGCGAGAACTTCCACTCAACCGTATGGATACCGGGCACGATCGAGGTCGGCAGGCCGGCCCCGCCCGCGCCGTAGCGCTCCACGTTGCCGAACATGATCGTCACCTCGATATCGTCCACGTCCTTCTGGCTCGTCGCCCCGTTGCCCAGCAGCAACATCGGCTGAAGGTGGCTGAACGTGTACACGGTATCGACCGTAAACGTCGGCGTCAGGAGCGCGGCTGGCGTCGGGACGCCCAACCCAGTGACGGAGAGCGTCCCCTTGAACGGCGTCGTGTGGTTCAGCATGAGCACGAGCTTCTCGGGTGTGCAGCCGGCGTAGGACAGGCAGTTGCCGCCCCGTTGCACATAGAGGGTGAACGTCTTGGGCGCGCGCGGCACAAGCAGGTGCGTGTAGGGCGCGGCGGTGCCCGTCACGGCATCGACCATCAGCGTGGCCAGCAGTTTCCAGCCGGCGTTGGAGCGGATGGGGATGATCACATCCCCCTTCACGGATCCGTCGAGTTCGACCATCTCCTGCTCGGCGATGAGCGAGCCGCCGGCCGTTTCGAGGCCGTGGCGTTTGGGGTCCCACTTCAAAGTGGGCATCTCCTCGACGCGGATGTAGTCCGTCGCGGCGACGGCCACCCCTGGCGTGACCTCCAGGCCATAGGCGACGATGACCTGTGAGCCTACGCTCGGCGCGAATACTGTCATAGCGTGTGTCCTCCTCTGGACCTAGTAGAGTGTTAGAGCGCGGGCTGTCCCGGCGCCTCAGCGGAGGCGAATGGGGACGGATCAGCCGGCGCCGGCGTGGGCTCCGGTTGCGGTTGGCCCAGCGGGGCCGGCTCGACCGGCGCGGGTTGCGCCTCAACGGGCGTGGGTTGGGCCGCTGTTTGTGCGGGCTCGGTCGCGGTAAGGGTAAAGGCGCTGCTCGTGGCCAGCGCGCGGGCCTCGGCCTCGGGCAGGTCGCGTGTTTCGCCGGGTTGCCACTCCTCGGGCTGGATGGTCGGCGTGCGCACGACGTCGCCGGTGGTGTTCGTGACGTTCATAAGTGACTCCTTTAGACGTCGTAGATGACGTCGGTAAAGATCTCGCGGACTGAGACACGGCCATAGCAGCCGATAAAGAGTTGATCCAGGTAGCGGATATACGGCCCCATGGGGTCGAAGTGCGCGTCGAAGGCGTCGCCGCAGGACATCACGCGCGGCGTGTTGGCGTTGGCCGGGTCCGTCAGCAGATAGACCGAGCGTTTGGCGAAGGCGGCGTCGAGCGCGGCCACGGTCTGGTACATGTCGGTGATCGCCTGCGCTTTGGTCTCGCCCACCAGGCTGGCCGGCGCGTGCAGGTAGACGAAGCCGTACAGGTTCTGCTCCTGCTCCGGGTTGCCATCGGCCTGACCACGGTTGCCGGGCCAAACCTGCTTGGTGCGCAGATCCATCAGGAAGAAATTGATCGAGGGCAGGGTCGGATTGTCGATGTCGAAGGGACGGTCAAGCACGGGCACCGGCGCCAGCAGCGGCGTCAGGACCGCGGTCAGGGTCGTGAGTGTGTCGTTGAAGCTCATCAGCGGCCGGCCTCCGACACGGAGGCGTGCAGCGCGGCCGCCAGGCGCAGGCCCAGCGCGCGGAACGCCACCTCGTCCTTCGCCTGTTGCCGATCAAGGGCGTCGACCAAGCCCTGATTGACCTGCACACCACTGACCTCGTGGCCGCGGCTAAAGGCAAACGAACCGCCAACGCTAAAGGCAAGCGCGCCCGGCCGTCCATTCGCACCCAGCCGGCCGGCGATCGGAGCGATGAAATGAGCCTGCGTCCCGGTGAACAGGAACGGCAGGTAGGGCGCGGCGTTCGCGACACTAACAGAGCCGTCAGGGCCACGCTGATACGTCCATTGATCTTGCGCGTGGGTCTTCCCCTCTGGCTGTAGGGGCGTGTCCTGGGCGCGGGGCGTCGCGGCGCGCAGGTCACGCGTAGCGGCCTGGGCCATGGCATCGGCGGCCAGTCGGAGCGCGGGCGCGATCGTGAGACGGGCGCGTTCCATAGCCGCGGCGGCGCGGGTGAGGGCGCGTGTGTCGATGCTGATAGTCTCGGTCGCCACTACTTCATCCCTCCCGCGAGTTCCAGGTCCGTCGCCGGCAGGGAGCCGGTCAGGCGCGTGACCGACGACACGCGGTAGTTCACGACCTCGGGTAGCGCCGTAAAGCCGTCCAATGATTGGATCACCAGACGGTCGCCCGCGACCCAATCGGCCAGGGCATCGGCGCGGACGTGCGTCGGGATAATCCCGCCCGCCGCGTTGATGGTCTCGGCGCGCGACGGATACACGACCTGGACACGAGCAGGCGCGCCCAGCGGCGCGCCTCCCCGGACCTGTTGAATCGTGGCGTTTGGTAAAAACACAGCCGGCTAGACCGCGTAGCCGCCGCTATTGAGCAGGCCGTGTCCCTCGGTCTTCTGCAGCGCGATCCCCTGTGCGTTGAGATAGTCGGCCGTCTCCTGGGACGGCGCGCCTGTCACGGTCGTGGCGAATTCCTTGGCGGCTGGGCTGGCCGGTGGCCCACCCTGCTCATGTTGATAGAGTTCACCGAGGGCGCGCCGGACGAACTCCTCGGCCGCGCGCGAGAGCGTGTGACCGTCCGTGGCCAGCGTCTCACGGATATGGTCAAGGCCCCGGCGCCAATCGAGCGACGCCTCGGTCTCGGCGCCGACCGGCTCCCCGGTGGGTCCGGTGTTGTACAGGCTCGCGGCCGTCAGCACGCCGGGCGCGGCGGCGGATTGAGCCGCGGCCTCGGTCACGACGTTGCCGGCCACGGTCGCCGTGGGAGTGGCGGCGCTTGCCGGAGCGGAGACAACCGGCGCGGCGGGCGCGGCGGTCACGGTCGTGGGATCTTGCTTCGCGGTGGTGGTGTCGTCAGCCATGGGTCTGTTCTCCTCTATGGTGAGGTGTGCGCGGGACGCTCTGCCCGTCATCTGTCGGTCATCTCTCGGTCGTGTCTCTGATCACGCTACAGGAGCGTGACGACGGTGGTGCGAACCACTTTATCTAAACGGTTCTGCGCGGCCTGCGCGAGTGGTGAGCCGTAGCCCAACACGGGCGCGATGCCGCCCTTGCGCCCGACCTGTTGATACTGTTCCTCCTGGTCGGCTGATTTCCGGCGCACCAGGAAGCCGGCGAAGGGATTGTCGGTCTGCGCGTTGAACGCCTGGTCGAACATGAGCCGTTCCCGCGCGAGCGAGACGGCAGCGGCCCGGATATCCTCCGGCAGGAGCGGCGCGTGGTACGACGTCGCCGTCGTGCCGTCCGGCGTGGGGTCCGTGATGCCCGTCGTGTACCCCGCCACGTACGTGGCCGTATAGCCGGTGGCGTAGCCCGGCGCGAGTGACGGGCCGTACTGAAAGCCAAAGCCCGCCCCCACGAGCGCGTCAGAGAGGCCTGGCGCCAACGCGTAGACGCGCCCCGTGCCGTGGTCCACCGTGAGGTAGGTCAGGAGCACGTCCGAGGGCGCGGTGAACGCGAGCGCGTACGTCAACTGAACCTCCGTAAAAGCCACGGTGACGGGACCGGGTGGCAGTGGGCGGTGCTGCAATTCCAATTCGTAGCGCCCCGCGTAGGCCCCCGACTCCATGAACAGCACCGGCCCCTGCTCGGCGGTGTGGACCTGCAAGGCCGGGGCATAGTGCAGATACGCGCCGATCTCATCCTCCACGGATTGGAGCAGGGGCAGCAGGTAGGCGTCGGGGTACGCGCCGGCCACGTTCGCCACGTCGGGACGATTGGCCAGCGCCGCGAAGTGCGCGCGATCGAGCAGCATTAGCGTTCCCTCCCTCCTCTCTCTCCCGGCGCTCCCCACCCAGGCTCAGGGGCGCTCAGACGTCGCGCCTGGCCCGCGCGGTTGTCCGTGTCCGTCTTCTCGTCCGAGCCCCCGTCGCGCGCGTCAGAGAGCGGCGTCAGATGGCCGCTCTCCACCAGGGCGCGGGTCCGGCGCGCGTCGGGGCAGAACACGCCCGGCGCGTCCGTGTCGAGGGTCTGTCCCACGGCGGCGCGGCGATTGGGCCAGAGATCCGGCCCGATCGCACACACGACCAGATACACAGCCACGCCGCGCCTCCGTTCTTCCTGTCGTCACAGACGATCGTGTGACTAGCTCAACCGCACGTCATTGCGCACAACAACCGCCTCAGGATGGCGTGCGTAGATGTCATGGCGATAGATGGCGCGCACGAGCACGACATCATTCTGGACGGCGCTGATGGTGTTGCCGTTACCGTCCACGGCCGTGCCCTCGTCGGACACCTTCATCTCCAACTCGCCCTTCTGGACGATGGTGATCTGTGACGCCTCGACCAACGCGATCGAACTGGTGGGGTTGCCGCCCACGGTCCCGAGCGGAAGCTGTGTGGACTCGAAGATCGGCCGGCGGAACAGGGCGGGCCGCTGCAGTACGAGGTCACCGACCTGCACGTCCATGTAGTCCATGAACAGGGGACGCCCATTGCCGTCGACAACGTTCTGCCACGCCTCGACCATCAACGGGTGCATCAGCCAGAACTGGCGTTTCATCGGCACGTTCGCGACTTTGAGCTGCGTGAACATGTGCGTGGCCATGCGATAGGACGGCTCATCGCCGGTCGCCGGAAGCACGTCGGGGATGACCTGGCCGCCAAAGGCCGCCGTGAGGATGCCCGTCGGGATACCCGCGCCGCCGGGACCAGTGAGGAAGCTGATGTCCTCTTTCAGGCCGATTTCGCGCACGATGTCCTCTTTCACGATGTCCATGACCTGCGGGTCGCTGTCGTTGACCAGCTCGGACGAAATGGACGAGAGGATCGTCAACTTCTTCAACTGCGCCGCGACCTGATCGAAGGTCGGCTGGCTCAAGGGGATCGGCGCGGTCTCGCCGACGTAGGTCGCGCTGGACCCGCCGGAGAGGCGCGGCTGGCGATACAGCGGGGACGTGACGGTCTGGATGTTGACGCCCGCGGCGCGCAGGATCGTCTCGGCGTAGAGCCGCTCGATCATCTCGGTCGAGAAATCGACGGGGACCAGGTAGCCGCCCGAGGGGCCGGTGACCGCGCTGATCGCGCCGCCGCCCTCGACCAGGGCCTTGCGACCCAGGCCGCCGGCCTTGCCGCCCGCGCCGACATCATAGCCGTGCGCCTCCTGAATCGCAGCGATGCGGCCGATATCACCACGGAACGCCGCCGCCACAAACTCGGGGAAACTGGCCTTGCCCTGTGGCTTCACGAACGCTTTACCCGCCGAGGCGCTCGTGCGCCCCTGACCCTGGCGCGGGGCATACCCGTAACCAGCAGAGGCGGCCTTGCGACCGCCACCGCGGCCCTGGCCGTACCCGGCGCCCGCCGCGTCGTTGTCATCATCCACCAGCTCACCGTCGATGACCTCAGGCGCGTCGTAGCGGAACTTGCGGCCGGTGCGGATATCGCCGAGCGCGCCCGCGACCAGCGCCTTGATGTCGAGCGGGGAGCCATTCTCCAGGCCCAGCGCCGCGTTGAGTTCGTCGCTGATCATGCCGCGCACGCGCTCCTGCTCGGCGACGGCCGCCGATTTGACGCCCTGGGCGACGATGGTCGCGACGCCCTTGGCTTGCTCGCGGATCTTCTGGTCATTGACCGTCTGGCGCAGCGCGATCAACTCGTCGTGGTCGCTGGCGTACTCCTGCTCTTGCTCACGCTTGAGGTCAGCCAGTTTGGCGCTCTTCTGGCCGATCTCAGCCTCCAGCGCTGAACGGGCGTCGCCGTCGGCGCTGGCAAGCTGCGCGCGGGCGGACTGAATGGCTTGCTCTAACTGCTTGATAGGGTCCACTACTGTTTGTCTCCTTTGCCCGCGCGGCTCATCGGCCGTGGGCGCACTCACTCATGACGCCGGCGTTAGGTCGCCGTGCCCGTCTGTGTCTCATCAGCGTCCACGCCGGACGCGTTATCGTCGGCGGCGGGGTCTATCCCGAAATAGGTCTGGAGTGTGGCGATGATGCCGCCAATCACGTCCAGGTCCTTCTTGGAGTGCCGCTTGCCGATCTTCTCACCATGCCCGAATTCCTCGAGCATCTGCGTCGCCGACCGCAACAGGTCCGGCCGGTCGCGCAGCAACGTGGCCAACGCCGCCTTCTTGCCGTCCCCACTGGTTGGGGTCATGCCTGGCCTGGCCGGCCTGATCGCCTTGATGCCCTGTCGCCGACGCTGCATCGTGCAGATAGGACAGGAGTTAGGCGTGTGCGCACCCTGAAAGTGCGCTGGCCGATAGAGCAGGTGGTCGTGCAGCGACTCGTCACCCTGCGTCTGCGCCATCGACATCGCTTGGCTCCACGCTGGCCGTGAGAGCATCGGCAGAGCGGCCTGGTCCACGAGCCCGTCATCGTCGATAGTGGCGTCGCCGTCTACCGTCGTGTCGCCCTCGGCCACGGAGAGGGACGGCGGCATCTCTCCGTAGGCGTCGATGAGCGCCTTACGGCCCAGCGCGAACGTCGCCGTTTCCAGGCAGGGCGTGGGCGTGATCGACAACTCCGTCGTGGCCCAGCGCACCAACGCCTTGCCTGCCCGAATGAAGCCGCCGCCCACGCTGTAGCCGTTGATCGTGCCCGCCTTGATGCCGGCGTAGACCTCCGCGAAGCGACGCCGCGCGCCAACGTTCTTGAACACCGGGTCCTTGGGGATGAAGGTCTCGGCGTAGAAACCCTCGCTGTCGAGGTGGGCCTTGATACCGCGTCCGATGCGCCGCGCGCCCAGCGCCGCGTCCAGGCCGTGATGAAAGATGACCATCGGGGCCGGTTCGGCGGCCCACGCGTCCATCAAGTCCGCGAACGCGCCCCGTGCCTGGTGCTCGCCGTCCTGGTCGGTCTCGTTGAAGCGCGAGGCGTAGCCCTTGGTCAACAGGCCGATCTCGCCGTCGATCTCGACTTCGACCGTCGATTTGATGCCGAAGTCGATGGTTAGTGGCTCCATCGTCGCGCCATCGGGCACGTCGGGCAGGTCGATGCGCTGCCCCGATGCCAGTGAAAACTTCACGCTCCCTCCTTTGTGCCGTGTGCCGCTTTGGCCGCCGCGAGCGCCGCTTCAAGGTCCTCTATCGGCATCTCGTCCAATCGGATGGACGGATCGAGCACGAGAATAGCCGGGAAGGTGAGCCCGCGCTCAACCTGTTCCCGCATCTGCGTTGACAGCCGGCGCACCGTGCTGTCCCGGTCCGCGGACGACATAGCCGCCGGCAACGTCAGCGCATACGTCAGGTCAGGACGCAGCGCGGTGACGGTCCAGGCTATCACCTGATCAACCGCTTGGGTGGCGAGGCTCTCGGCGTCGCTCATGCGTCCCTCCCGAGGACCATGGCCTCAGACATATCTCCACCCGGCTCAGGCCGCGCGTTCTGTGTGTCCGTACCCGTTATCGTGACGTCCGGCCGCGCGCACAACGGTTCACCCGTCGGCGGTGGCCCCAGTGGTGTCACCGGCTGGTAGCCGCCGCTCTCCACGCGCCTCTTCTGTGCGCGTCGCTGGCGATCCACGCGCGACTCATCAGGGGCCGGGCGCTCATCAGACCCATCCTCGTGCGCGTGAACGGTCTGCTCATAGCGGGGCGTGAACGGAGGGAAGGGCGCGCCCGGCGGCACCCGTGCGAAGGACGGATGCACGACGACAAGTACCAGCTCCCGCGTCCCTTCGTCCACGGCCGCGCGCACGAGACACGCGTCGGCCGGTAGCCCCTCGATGCACCGCACGTCAGACGTGGCGCCCTCATAGGGACCATAGCCCCCCCACCCTTGTGTAAGCAGCGCCTGGAGGAGAGCCAGGGACACACGTACCTGGACGACACGCCCTTGAGCCAGCGCGACACGATCCCGTCTCATGTCCTCCCGCGCGTCCATCCGTTGTCCCTCCACTCCTGTGTCTCTCGTGTCCGTCACGCCTAATAGACCGCGACTTTACGGGCCACGCCGTTGATCATCAGCGTGACGTACCCGGCCGGTGTCGCCGGCAGCGCTGCCCCCGCGCCCGCCGCCGGGGCGGCTGTCGTAAAGACGCCCGCCAGGGGATAATTACCCAGGCCGGGCGGGTTCATGACGACGGCGGAGATAACGTTGGCCGCGACCGTGACGGTCCCCAGCGCGAGGGCGTTGGCCGACGGCGCGACCGTGGCCAGGCTCCACGCGGGCGCCACGTCGGCGTCGCCCCAGGTGTAGTCGAGCCAGAGGGTATACGTGCCATTGACGGTGTTGTTGGGCAGCGTCGTCGTGACGAGCTGATCGTCGACCACCGTTCCGTCCAGCAGGACAGCCCAGGCCGGGGCGGTGATGGTGATGGTCAACGTCGCGCCGGCGGCCGTGGCCGCGATACCCGCGAACCCCGACGTGCCCAGCGTGGCGAAGACATCTTCCTGTGTGCGCTTTTGCGGTGAGGGCATGGGTGACTCCTACTTTCATCTGTGACGTGATCGGCAAAACAAACAAAAAAAACAACGCTGCATCGTGGACGGGTCCATCCGACCGGAGTCCGCCGTCTCGCGTTCCCGCACGCCGGTCCCACCTGTGTCACGCCGACTATCGGCCATCGGGGACCGGGCGGGCAAGGGGCCGGGCAAGAGAGGAACAGAGGAGCCCCAGGACCGCCACGCGCGCGCCCGCTCACGCGCCTCTGCGGTGTCCGCGGTCGCCTCAGCGGAGGCCGGACCTGACACGGCCGGTCTCCCGCGCCCCAGCCGGACGGCGTTGCGCCAGGCGCGCGCGTGGCGAGAGCAACGCGTCGGGATAGGTCTGACGCCGCGTCGTGGGCCGCGCGCCTGGCGCGGTGTCCGCGGTCGCCTCAGCGGAGGCCACGGCCGGCGGGGGCGGAGGCGCGCTTTTGCGCCCCGTTCCCGTTCCCGCCGGCTGGGTCGTCGTCGGCGGTGGCGTCTCCCCTTCTTCAGGAGGCTGTCCCTGGCCTGTCCCCTCCGCGGCCGGCAGGGCCGTGACCGTCGGTACGGGTGGTAAGAGGCCCGCGTCGTCGCCCTCCTCCAGCTCCGCCGGCGTGTCCTCCGCCCGCGCCAGCACGGCTTCTGGCGTGAGCAGCGATGAGCCCTTGGGCATCACGATCATCTGCCCCACCGGGTCATCGTCCGGCAGCGGATCGTAGCCCGCCGCCACGTACAACTGGTTGACGGAGAAGCCAGGCACGGAGCCGAGCTTCTGCGCGGCCTCGGCGCGCATGGCCAGGTCGATCACCTCGCGCTTCTCGTGCGCGGCGTGGAACGGGCCGTAGCGTTCGACCAGCGGGGTGTAGCCATCCTCGTCGAACTGGTCCAGGATCGGCGCGATCGTTTCCGACCAGAAAAAGGCATTGGCCTCCTGGGCGTTGCGGTAGTTCGTCCCGTCGAAGTCGCCCACCATTTGCGGCGGGACGCCCAACAACTCGAACACCTCGTTGCGGCCCATCTTGGCCAAATCGACGATGGGCATGTCGCCGAGCGGGGACGCAATGGGCGTGTAGGTCGCGCCCATCCAGAGCATCGCCGTGCGGAACTTGGCGCGCGCGCCCTGGCGCATAGCCCGCCAGTCGGCCATCATGGCGCGCCGATCGATCTCGGGGATTTGGTTGGGCGTCGAGAGCACGCCGTCCACGATCGCGCCCCGATCGAAGAAGTTGAAGGTGAACTCGTTGATCAGGCGGTCCTTGGAGATGCCCAGCTCGCCCGCCTCGATGGCGCCGAGTCCCCACAGCGGGTCCATAGGGTTCCACCACTTGACGTGCTGGATCTCCGTGGCGTCGTACCAGAGGGTCTCCGTGTCGCGGCCCGCCTGCACGAGGTAGCCATAGGCCAGGCTGCCCACCTGCGTCTGCGCGATCAGCACGCGGTCAGGCCGCAGACGGAACAGCGCGTGCGGCCGGCCTGCCACGTCCACGTCGTCGTAGGCGCAGATGCTGTTGCCCGTGAGGAGGTAATCCATGCATTCGGCTTGCTTGAACGCGCGGCCGCGCGTTTGGGGGTTGGGGGCCTTCAGGAGCGCGTGCAACGCCGGCACACGGTCGCGCACATCCACGTCCGTGTCATCGTCGTCCAGGACACGCAGCGGAACCGAGGCGTAGTTGGACACGATAACGGAGGCCGCTTTATACACATTGGGGATCGTAATCGCGCCCAGGTAGCTCGTGTAGTCGCCCATGCGCTTGCCCTGACGGGCGCGCTCGATCCCCGTCGAAGAGAGCAGGTCGGCCACGTCGCGGCTGTCGCGTTGGCGTGGGGCGGCTTTGCCGGCCACACTGAGCACGCGCGCGATATGCTGGGCGCCCCGCTCGACGCGCGCCTGGGCCTGGCGCGCCAGGCCAGTCCGTGGCCCCGTCGATGGTGGTGTCTGTGGTGTCATCGCCATTTAGAAGTCATCCTCGAAAAGCATGGAGGGGCGTCCGGGTCCCGTCGCCAACTTGTTGAACGCGCCCGAGCTCGCGTCGATCTGGTCCCAGTATTTGCCGTTAGGAGCCATCGTTAACTCCTCGATGTACGCCTGATTCCAGAGACCCTTGACCAGACACACGTTGCCCGCGTTGACCTGGGCCGAACACGGGAGCGCCCGCGTGATCTTGTCGCCGGTCACCCGCTCGACGCGCACGAGCGAACCCGCGAGCATCTTGACCGTGATCTCCGCCGACTCTTTGCCGCCCGAGCCGGGCTCTTGCTCGACCCACACGGTCACCGCCGATCCGTCGCGGTTCGTCGTATTCTCCATGACCTGATTGCGACTGTGGCTGGCCCACTGACCACGCTCGACATGTTCCACATAGAAGACCCCATCGTAGCCGCGCGCCATGCGCACGCCGGCCGTATAGGCGCCTGCGCCCTGCGTCCCCGCCTTGTCCCAGTAGCGCACGCGCTCGGCGTCCGCGGGGGCCGCGTCCACGATCCGCAAACGGCCGGTCTCGAAGAGGTCGCCGCCCGCCGGGACCGGCCGTTGCTGAAAGAGCGCCGCGAACGGCCGCGCTGTGATCGCTTTGGCGATCTGCGCCAGGCGCGCCACGGGAAACTTTTCGTCCCAGAGCGCCGCGCCCTCCGGTCGCCCCAGCGGGTCGTCCTCTTCCGCCAACGCCGGTAAGCGCAGTTCCACCCACTGATCCGCCTCCGGGTCGGCCGCGGCCAGACGCAACACGCGGCCCGCGAGGTCGTCCTCGCTCCAGCGCGTCATGATAATGACGATCGCGCCATTCTCTTCGAGGCGTGTGTAGGCGTCCGATAGATACCATTCCCAAATGCTCTCCTGGATCGTCGTGCTGGCCGCCTCTTTGGCGCCCTTGACGGGGTCATCGATGAGCAGGACATGCGCGCCCTTGCCCGTGATCGAGCCACCGACGCCAGTGCTGGTGTAGCCGCCCCGATAGGGCGCCGCTAGATCCCACTCGCCGACGTTGCGCGAGTCGTCGGCCAGGGTGACTGCGTACGGCCGCTGGTCGTGTGTCCGATCGGTGCGCACATGCAGGCGACTCGGGCTGCCGCGTTGGCCGAAAACGGCGGAGAAATTGTGTCCGGCGATAAGATTGCGCGCCTTCCGGCTGAAGCGGTGCGCCAGGCTGGCCGCGTACGAACAGGCGATAATGCGCCTGTCCGGGTTGCGGCCCAGGAACCACGCCGGGAAAATCTCGCTGGTCAACGTCGATTTGCCATGGCGCGGCGGGACCGAAATGATCAGGCGGGCAATCTCACCGCGCTCGACCGCTTCGAGCGCCAGGGCGATGCGGGCGTGAAAAGGCTTGGCGACAAAGCCACGGTAGACGTAGTGGCCGAAGTCGACCAACCCCCGCCGGGCGAGCTCACGCCGCGCCAATTCCCCTTCCGCCGCGTGCCACGAGTGCCCGCAGTTCGATCTCACTCCGCTCACTCATGTCCACCGTTTCGTCGTCGTCCTCCTCCGCGTCGAGCAAGCGCGCCACACGCTCCTCGGTGAGGCAACCCATTTTCGCGAGTTGCACGAGTGTCTCGCGCATCGAGTTGAGCCACGCGACCTTGAGCACACGAAAAGGCGGTGCTTTCATTTCAATGCGGGCTCCGTCCACCGGGTCGGCCACCTGCACCGCACGGTCGAACTTGCCCTCCAACCACTCCCGCTCGCGCCGGCACTCCTCGTGATACTTCTCCCACGCCTCCGTGATGATGAGCTTGTAGTTCGCGACGACATAGGCCAGTGTCCCCGTCAACTCCTGCCTGGCCCACGCCAGGAGGTCGTCGCCGACGGCGGCCAGGTCACGCGCGACGGTGTCGTCGGAGACGCCTAATTCAGCGCGGATCTGGCCGAGCGACTTACCGGCCACGATACCCTGGTAGACCTTTGCCCGGCGACGAGCCATTTGCTTATCCGACAGGCGTGGCATATGTTCCCCACACTCCGCAATACTCCGCACAACGCACGCATACACACGCGGATTAGGTCGCGCGTCCAGAGCGCGTGGAGAGACCCAGTCGCCTCCGCGGAGGCCGCGCCCCAGACATGCACGCAGGCTAGGCGCGCACGACCGGGCGGGCAAGGGGCCGGGCAGGGAGGCGCCGCGCGTGGAGGCAGGAAGAGGGTTAGCCCGCCTCGGTCATGTAGGCCGGCCGCGTGGTCTCATCCCACGGCAGGTAGCCCAGCTCACAGCCCACCTCGAAGCGCGCGCTGACCCACTCAGCCAGCCGCTCGCGCAGGCGCAACGGCACGCTCCAGACACTCTCCTTGGGCCGCCAGGTGGCCGCTCCGTGCGTGGGGAACGTGGCGCGGAAATCGGCGTGCAGCGCGGACCTGTCGGCGGGTCTATCCGTCTTCCAGGCGATCAACAGCCGGCCGTCACGCTCCACACAGCGGACCCGCGCCTCACGCACGCTCATCCGGCGCAGGGAGGCCGTCGTCGTGGGAGCCCCGCAGGACGCACAAGGACGCGCGACGCGTGCGGGTTGGGGCGCGACACCCATTAGGCGGCCTCGGCCGTGTCAGCGGACACCGCTGCCTCAGGTGTGGCCGCCGGGATCGTCACGGTCAACCCATGCACGACACGGAGCGCGTCGACGGCGGCCAATTCGACGAGCGCGCCGGCCAGGCGCACGGCCAGGTCGCGCGTCAGCGGCTTCTGCGCGCTGGTCTGGTCACTCAGGTATTCAACCTCTGGCCGCGTCAGCGCCAGATAGATGTAGGGCTCGTTCTCGCTCATCGCTCGTCCCTCGTGTGCGTTGGTCTGGACCATCGGTGTGATTGGTGTGGAGACCGTTATCTCGTGCCGCTATCGTCGGCGACAGAGGGCGGGCGGGCAAGGGGCCGGGCGCGCACGCGCTGTGTGAAGGCCGCGATCCCCTGGTCCACATCGTCAATGCTCGTGGCGAGGATGTAGGGTATCCCGCGCGCATCCATGTCCTGCTGAAACAGCTTTTGGGCTGGCCGCTGCTTGCCCCCTGGTCGCTTCACCTCAACGAAGGCGAGGAAGATGTACCCATCGACCACAAGACCAAACACAATATCCGCCGTCCCCGCCCGTGCGAGCGTGACCAGGTTGTTGCGCGCGTCGCGCATCCCGCCACTGTTCAACCGTTGCACGTAGAAATGTCTATAGCGCAGGTAGGTGATGATCGCGGCCTGGATGTCTCGTTCAGTGGCCACAGGCGCCGTCACGGACCCATCCAGACTCCATCGCGGTGTCCGCTGACACGCCTTCCCTTGTGTCGCCATCGTTCGTTAGCTCCCCCTCGGGCCGTCGGCGAGCGCCATCACCGCCACCATGAGCACGGCCAGGCCAGCCGCCAGCAGCAGCGTCATGACGCCTCCCGTTCGTCCGTGAGCACATGGCGCCAGGTCTCGCCGCGGACAACACGCCGAATCGTGGCCCGGCTCACACCATACCGCTGGGCGAGCGCCTCCCCCGTCCAGCCGCCTCCGCTGTGTCCGAGGTCAGCGGACCTGACACGGCCGCCCGCGTCCAGGCCTCGGCTGAGGCGCCTGATCTCACGTACGGATGCCGGGGAGAGCCGCGCGTGCGCGATACCTTCCCCCCGCGCCACGCACGGTTCCCGGTCACCGCGCGTGAGCCCGGCCAGCAGCAACGCCACGCGCGCCACCACACGGCGATGACCGCACCGTTCGTCGTGCCACCAGCGTAGCGCGTCCACGCGTCCCCACGCTCCTTGCCGTTCGTCCAGCCCGACCCGCTTATAGATCAACGCCAGCCGGTTCTTGACCGCGTGGGCACTCACCCCGAGCAGGTCGCCAATCTGGCGGTTGCTGTGGTTGTGGTAGGCCACCTCCAGCATCACCATCATGCGCTCCGTCAGCCCGTTGCCGGCCTCCACCGAGGCGTCCTCCAACCCGTTGTCCGTGTCCAATGGGGTCTCCATTCTCAGGCCGGTCCCCGTCGTGTCGCGTGATAGCTATGGCGACACACGTAAAAATGCGGCGCGGCGACGGGCTGGGTCCGCCGCGTCCGCTGACGCGCCATCCGGGGCCGTCCGCGTTCGCACGGCCCCTTGTTAGCACATCTGTACGTGCTAAGGTGAGCATATGATGAGTGATACGCCGCATCGCCCCTATAGCGTTTTTGTCTCAGGACCAGCGGCGCCAGGGCTCACCGTTCCCGCTCCTCTGACACCGGTCAGTGTCGCCGCCACCTCTCTCGGCGTGGCCTCGCTGCTGATGGAACAACTGCTCGACCACAGCCCCGCCGTCGTCACACACAGCTTGCGCGTGGCGCGGCACGCCGCCCGCGTGGCGTCGCGGTTGCCGGGCGATCCCTGGCGCGGCCGGGAGAGCGAGGTGTACGCGGCGGCGCTCGTGCACGACGTCGGCAAGATCAACGAGCCGCTGGACATCCTGCTGGCGGCACGGCCACTCACGGCCATCGAGTACGCCTGCATCAAGGGTCACCCGTTCCATGGCGTCGCCCTGGTGCGCCAGTACGCGGCCGTGTCGCCCTTGCTGGAGGAAGCGGCGTGGGGGCATCATGAGTGGTGGGACGGCACGGGCTACCCGCGCCGCCTGGCGGGCGCGGAGATCCCGGCGATCGCGCGTCTGATCAGCCTGGTCGATGCGTTCGACGCCATGTGTGAGGATCGGCCCTACCGCGCGGGGATGACGCCGGCGGCGGCGCTTGGGGAGATTGAGCGCGGGGCCGCCACGCAGTTTCAGCCCGCGCTCGTGGCCTGGGTGTTGGCTCACGGGTTGCTCTCAGACTCCGACGGGGGATAGTCCCACGGATAACGCGGCAACGGCGGCACGACAAAGCGGTAGATGCGGTCGGCCTTCTCCTCGTTCGTATGCCCATCCCATTCCCCCTCGTACAGATCCCACACGGGGTAGGCTTCGCCCGACGCAAGGTGATAGCTAATCTGCCCGGTCGGCAGGTCGATCATCAACACCGGCCAGTCGGGCTCATTGGGGTCAACACGCAGCCCAACAGCATAGCCCCTTTCCTCCGCCAGCTTCGCCGCCAGTTGGACGGCACGGTTGCGGTCGGCGTACAGGGCGTCGCGCTCTGCAAGCAACTCGGTAATCACCTCTTCATGTGTAGGCATCGTTCACTCCTCCTCGTCGCTGTCGTCCTCGTCGTCATTGAGTATCGCCGCGCAGTCTGGGTGTACGTCGTGCCACACGATCGGCGCGTCTGATGGCGCGCCTGGCGCGGCCGTGCTTTGCGTCCAAATCTCCACGGAGCGGCCCCGGATCTCGCCGCCGCACATGAAGCATCTCTTCGCCACTACCGTAATCCTCCCATCTCTTCACCGCCTCTCCCGGCGCCGACCAACTCAGGCGTGATCTCGCCCCGACCACGCAGGTACGCGACCGCTTCCCGCGCCGATGTCAGGCCCTCGGCCGCCATCACCAAATCCAAAGACGATCCACCCTGACCGCTCATGTGACAATGCCACAACCCCCGCTCCACATCCACCGACAGCGAGGGTGTCTGATCGCCATTGCCATGATGTGGTAGTGGACAATGGTAGACGCCGCTCCGGCTGACCTCGACGCCGTACCCGGCCAATACCTCCTCGAGGGGATGATCGCGCTTCCAGCGCTCGATCGGCGACTGACCCAGCGGCTCGAACGGACGCCACCGCTCCTGCGTCCGCTCCCTGGTCGGCTCCGGCGCCCGGTCCAGCGTCCCGATGCGCTCCTCTTCCAGCCAAGATCGCCGCTCAACCTCTCTCATGACGTCTATAGTTGGTACCGAGAGGATATATCCCAACTGCCCCCCCAGTGTCGTCGCCACGGGCCGGCCATCCGGCAGAATGAATGGATAGCGCTCCCCGCTTTTCTGGTGCAGGCCGAACGGTCCCCGCACGCTGTAGCCGACCTTGCCCTCTCCTAACTCGTGCTGCTTGGGGTTGATCTCGACCGCGCCGCGTCCCTCGGCCATGCGCGCCCGTTCCTCCGCGCCGACGGCGTACAGCAGCAGGTTTTGCATCGACCGCGCCGGCACAGATTCGGCGGCGAAGATCCGGACACGCGCGCCACGCCGGGAGAGTTCGAGCGCGCTGCTGATGCCGGCCCGCTCTAGCCGCAGATGCGCGTCCCGCATCAGCTCACGCCCGTTGACCGGCTCGTACCACTGCACCTTACCCGGCTGATGCGGGTCAGGGACAGGCCGCTTGTCGTCGCACTCCATGACGCCCTCACGGCACAATGTCTGCCCGCCCGCCCGCTTGGCGCTGTAGAAGGCGAGCGTCGTCTGGCCGCGCAGGTGGCGTTCGATCAACTCATCGGTGACGGGCAGGGGCTTTTCCTTGCCGAACCGCTGGTCATAGGCCCGGAGATAGTGCCCGCCCCGCTCCTGGCCCTCCTGGTCACGCCAGAGGGGCTGTTGAACGCAGTAGGTCTCATCGACGTAGGCGAAACGCTCGCGATAGGCATGGATGCGCGCGTCATGGCTAGCCATCGAGCACCTGCCAGTCAATGAGTAGGTCCGACGTGGGGCCGCTTGCCGGCAACGGTGGCAGCGCCGGTTGTGCCGGGGTCGTGACAGGCGGCGTTAGTGCGCCCCGTCGCCGTAAGCGAAGATTCCAATACCACCTGCCGGCCCACCAGAGCTTGACCGGGCGTAGGTTGCCGACGATGGCCAGCAGCTGCGGCGCCCACAGCCGGCGTACCTCGTCAGCGGTTAGCAGCGGCCGCCCCTTCTCCGACAGCCCCATGTTGCCCTGCTTCATCAGGATCTCGCCGCCATCCCTGGTCGCCCCGCCCTGGCGCTGGGCCACGGTGGCATCTCCAAGCTCCTGGGCCACGGCCTCGGCCTGCTCGGCGCGCAGGCCCGGCAGTACGAGATGCGCGTAGCAGCCCTGCAGGATGATCTTGCGCCCGGCCTCGGTGTAGATCTCATCCAACTGCGTCGTCGATTGCGCCCCGATCACGGTCCCGATCCCGGCTTCACGCGTCGTGTTCAGGCGCGCTGGCAAGTCGGCAATCTTGCCGATGGTCCCGATCTCGTCCCACCAGTTCATCACCCGACGTCGCAGTGTCTTCCTGGCTCCGCCGGCGCTGTTGGCCTCCCGGAGCAGTTCGATGTTCATCTGGTCGAAGAGCGCGCCCACGAAGGGGCGCAGCATCCGTTCGTAGCCGGGCGTCAGGGTCACAAAGACCGCGACGGGCGGCAGGGCAGGGTCGGCCAGGTCGCGCCAGACCACGCTGTTGCGGCGCGTGGTCTCGACGATCCTGCTATCCCACAGGGTCATGAATTTCAGCGGCGGTCCACTAAAGACCGACCCTTCGAGCCGGTCGTTTTTCTCCATGAAGGTGAGCATCCCCTTCGCCGCTTCCCGCGCCTGGTCGCTATTGGAGCGACGCAACGTGCTCTTGATCGTCTCGGCGGGTTGGCTCAGGAACTTTTGTACGCCCCGCAACGTGGCCGTGCCGTGTTCCTCCATCAGGTGCCACAGCGTCGCGATCAGCAGTAACGTTGTGGTATCGTCCCAGTACGGCGTGTCGCTGTTGCGGCCGGTATTCTCAATGAGGCTGGCGGCCCAGGCGAACGCATCGGCCGGCTCCTGGATGTGCGCGGGATCGAGCGGATTATAGCCGTCGCTGGTCGGGTCCAGCCAGTCAATGCGCACGACGCGGTAGCCGAGCCGGGCAAGCCAGCCGGCGGTTTGCGCGTAGATGCCCCCCTTGCTGTCGGTGAAGGTCAGGCTGGGTAGCCGCCCTGACCGTTTGTGCCGCAGCGAGAGCCGCAAGACGTTCTCGACGATGAGCCTCGTCTTGCCGTAGCCCGGTGGCCCCCACAGGATGGCGTTCCGCGCCTGATCCTTCTCGCGGATTGACAGACGCGGGCCGATCCCGAGCGGACCGATACGCCCGATGCTGAAGGGCACTTCGCGGCGACGGGCGTACAAGCGCCACCACACATACCAGCCCGCCCAACCGGCCGAGCCACTCGACCGGGAGAGGCGCAACCCACCGGCGACGTGGCGCGACAGCCGCAGCAGGGGCCGCCACAGCCGCCACAGCACGAGTAGGGCGACGATCAGCAGCAGATAGACCGTCCATTGCCGCACGCGCGCCATATGCCCGCTCCTGGCCTGCAAGCGGCTGTAGCGGGCGGCGATGCTAGGGCCGCTCCAGTCGTGCCAGCTCACGACGCGGAGCTTACCCGTGGCCATCCGCGTGAGCTTTAGCTGATGGCGTTGGGCGGCGTCGGAGAGATCGGCGGCGACGGCGGCGGGGTAGGACGCGGCAACGACAGCCGTCTGATAGGCGCGCTGCGTCTGTAGACGTGTGGTGTGGTTTGATAGAGCGACGCGATAGCCGGCGACGAGGCCGGCGGCAATGACGAGGACGATAATGAGGCGACGCATAGAGGCTCCTTTCCGCGTGACCGTGCTACCGGCGAAAGACGAGATAGAGAAAACCGAGGAACGCCAGGACAATGACGACGGGCGGCATGCCCTCACGTATATCCATGTACACGGCCAGGCACACAAAAGAAACGACGGCGGCGATGAGCAGGGTGAGCAGGATGCGGCGCATAGAAGCCTCCTCAAACCCGCGTTGTACTGTACACCGTTGCAACGGCTATAATCACGCTCCCAGCGACCGCCGTCAGTCCTATCATTCCCCAGATGACCATGATCCACAATTCCTTATGTTCACGATAGCCACTGAGCAATCCACGGACGATGACATACAACATCGCCAATCCAACAATCCCCACGACCATCATCGCTGTGTATGGCCCCACGTCTATCGTGACCTTCACGTACTCCTCCTGACTGATCTCGTTGCCCGTCGCTATACTCGTTTGGCCGCGCCTCAATGCATGCGTTGCAGCACGGGCAATGGAAGATGCTTGGACCGTTGATCGTGCGCGCCGTCGAGACCGGATCGCCCTCTTCCAGACGGAAAACCGCGCCGCAGGTGTGGCACGTCACGTCTACCTCATAGAGCCAGAACTGTTTCCTAACGGGGGGTGTCCCCGGTTTGATGATCTTCACTACGATGTCCTTTCATGTCGCTATCCGTCGCGCTCGTTCCTCGACCTGGCGCTTCCATCGCTCCAACGCCCGCCCCCGGATCTCCACCGAGCGTCCCCCGCTGTCCCGCTTTAGGGCCTCGTCTGACCCGGCCAAGAGCACATGCGCGTGCGTGTTCTCGGTGTCCCGATGCACCCCAGCGACCCACACCGGCCGCCGGTCTAGCAGCAGGCCGAGGTCCTCCATAGACACCGCCACTAATGCGCGTGCCGTTGCCGTGTCGTCTAATCCCCGATCGGCGCGCAGACTGAGGATCACGCGGTGATAGGCCACCGGCCCGGTCCACGCCGGCACCAGGCCATGAGCGGCGATCAGCGCCCGCGCCTCGGCCGGGGACACCGGCGCCAGCAGCCGACCGAACAGCGGGGCGTCGCCGGCGCGGCTGATGTAGCGACACTGCTGCATGAGGCGCGAAGGCGCGCGGATATTGTTGGCCTGGTAGCGCGTGTCGATCAGCGTGAGAGGCCGGTCGTAACTCATTCATCGCCGGTCTTTCCGGGGCGCGGCATTTGGGGGAACCGTCCATCAGCGCGCGCCTGGCGGGCCACGCGCACGGCCGCGTCTTCGTTCGTCATCGCCATGGGCAGGCCCTTGAGGTGCGCGATGAGCGCGAACAAGAGCATGCGCGCCGTCGAGGCCTCGATGTGCGGCCCCTCGAGTAACTCTTTGAGTTGGCGCGTCATCGTCGCGGTGTAGTCGCCCAGGACACGCCGGGTCATCTCCTCGAGCGCACCCAGTCCCGCCTCGGCCTGGCGCTCGGCGGCCTGGGTGCCGACGGCCATCTTGACGAGCCGGTCGACGGCCTCACCCTGATTGACTTCCCACTCCTCGGCATGGTCAACAATGAGTTGATGGACCTCGGGCGAGAGCCACAGGTTGGCGCGCTTCTTGTCGGCGGTCTGGCTCATGGGCGCACCGCCCACCGACGCTGCCAGAGAGGCAGGCTAAACCAGGGTGCGGGGATCTGCACCACCACACACGACGCCTGAGATGGGCGTGGTGCACGCCTGGTGCAGGCGTCAGGGGCGTTGCACCGGCGTGGTGCAGGCGCTATCTCAGGGGAAAGCGGGCGTTGCACCACGTCACTCACCGCCCTTTAGCCTGTCAGGGGACGCGGCGCCTGTGGAGGTTAGGAGACCTTCTGTTGCTGGTACGCTGGGCGTTTGCGCTTGAACGTCGCCAGGAGCTTGGTCGTGACTCCGCTCTGCATGTTGCTCGCCTGCAACGGCACAACGTTGACTAACTCCCAGCCCTCCTGCCCAGCCTGTCGCAAGTCGTTCTCGTAACGCGGGATCTCCTTCTTGGAGTCGTTGAGGTTGTACTCGCGCACGAAGTAGTCGAAGAGGTCCATAGCCATTCACCCCCAGCACAGTCACCCCGCCCGCGACGCCCACGGTCGTTGCTACTAGGGTAACACCTAACGACGGGATATGCAGGACCATGAGGGTTACATAGAACCCGACTAGTGTAGCCAGCGCTTGTGTCGCCAGGCCGAGCGGAAGCGTTCCTTCCAACGACAGACGCCGGCGCACATCAGGCAGACAGCACCACCACGATACGATAGCCCATGCCTGTTCACCTAGTGGGATGACTCGCAACAACGTGCGCCACATCAGTAGATCCCTTTCTCGTTAAAAAAGCTTACCCTTGATGGTCCTCGCAAGCCCTCCAGCCCCACTTGTCGCCACCGCCGTTCCCACACCAACCGCGAAGCCCGCGATCCCCGACCCATGCCCCGCCATATGTGAGCCGAGTAATTCATCGACCGCCCGCGGCACGCCGTAGCCGAAAATTAAGAGCGCCACGACGATGAACGGCTTGAGGAGCGTCGCTACCGTCTGATCCGGCGACAATGACAAATCGGTGAGCACGGCCTCCACGATCTTGAGCCAGAGCGCCCAGCCCGCGCCCCACAACGCGACGGCGGTGAAGTTCCAGAACCAGCGCCCCACGATGCGTGAGCCCATCGGCCACGTCGCCACCGCCAGCACCCCCACGCAGGCGAGCCAGGCGAGGATGGCGACGGACATCAGCTTGATCAGCAGCACCAGCAACAGCACCACAATCCCCACGACGGCGGCGAGTAGGTCCAGCGGGTTGGTCAGGTTGAGCAGCGCGGCGCCCAGCGCCACGAGTTGATCGGCGCCGGCGTGACCCGCGTGGTTCGTCAGCAGGTCGCTAACGGCCTGGGCCAGGTCCAGGATCTGGCCGATGATCCACACGGTCGCCGGGATCAGGATCGCGGCCTCGATGGCGCGTCCCATCATCGCCGCGCCGACGAGCGCGGCCCCGGCGTCGTTGCCCCACACCGTCCCGCGCAGCTGCAGCACGATGCCAAATACCAGGAAGCTGCCGGCCATGCCCAGCGCCGCCGTCTGGAGGAAGCCGAGGAAGCCGGCGAGCTCCGTCCACTGATCGATGCGCACGACGGCGGTGAAGACGCCGGAGATGGCGTGCACCACGGCGTCGATGCCACCCGTGATCCAGCCGACCAGGCCACCGACGGCGACGGCGAGGACGTCGAACGCGTGCAGGCAGCCCAGCGGCCCGAGGCAGACGCCCGGCCCACCCGACGATGAGCCGCCCGTATCGCCGGGCACGGTACCCGTGTAGACACCCGTGGGCAGCGACGTGGGGCTAGGCGCCGTGGTCGCGGTCGGCAACGGGACGGCCGTTTCCACAATCACGACAGGCGTCTGTGTAGGGGCCGGCGTCGCCGTCGGCGTGTCCGTGGGCTTTGGCGCGGCCGCGAGCACGACCGTTAGGAGCACAAGGGCTTTGACCAGAGCGATCATACCGCCGCCTCGTCGCGTTCCGGTGGCGTGCTATCCGACAGGCTCTTCACCGCCGCCCACAGATCCCCCCCTTGCTCCTCGATGGCGCGCTGGCGCGTCTTGTACTGCCAGGTCCGCTTGTCGTTCTGGAAGAGCCACTGCTCATCGGCGTCGATCACGATATCCACGGCGCCGCGCACCACGCTCCCTTCGAGCATGTTGTGCCGCATCACATAGCACTGGCCGCGGCGTAGCGCCTTGACCAGCGCGATCTCCTTGGGCGTCAGGCCCATCGCGCTGCCCAGGCGGCTGGCGACGCCCTGCGTGTCGACCAGCGCAAAGACAATCTTGATGGCCGACTGGCTGAACATCTGTGTCATCTGCTTGTGCGCGATCAACTCCTCGGGATCGTGTGTGACCCAGAGCACAAAACCCGCCCAGTGGCGGCCGCGCTTGGCCAGGTCCATCACCCAGAATGACGCGTCGAGGTATTCAAGCTGCCAGGCTTCCTCGAGCACGAACATGTGCTGCATGTCGCCCACGACCGTCTGCACCCGCCCATCAACGGCCGCGCGGAAGTCAGCGTCGAAGCTGTTGCCGCGCAAGTCGACCACCACCATCTGCGTCGTGAGCGGCGTGGCGCGCAACGCGTCGGCCGTGGTCACGATCGCCGCTCCGCACAGCGCGCCCAGGCCCGCGTAGTGCCCCGTGCGGTCCAGGACGGTCACGCGCCCGCCGCGCAAGAGCCACTCCTTGATCATCTTGAGCATGAGGACCGTCTTACCCATGCCGCTCAAGCCGAAGATCGACACGAGGCTGTTACGCAGGCTCTCATCGGTCGGATCAAGCCTGACGAGCTCGCCGCGCTCGGTCTCGCCGATCAGCAGACCGGCCCGCGTCGAGGGGTTGGCCCGGTTGAAGGGGTAGGTGTTGGCAATGGTCTCGGCGTCCAGGCGCCACACGGAGCGCGCCCAATCGCGCCCGGGCTGGGTCGAGGCCGCCAGCGGCCATTGATGGCCCAGCCCCGTCGCGGGCGTCGCCGCGGCCGGCCCCTTCATCACCAGCATGGCCCGCCGCGCCTTCCGCCGCGCGTCCCCTGGCGTGTCGCCCACAAACGAGAGATAGAGTCCCGTCTTTAGGAGCCCTTGCCCTGGCTGCCGCAGGCGCATCATGGCGCGCTCGGCTTCCGAGAACTGCGCCGACTTCTCACCCATCCCATTGCCTAACCCTGATGCCGCCTGCACCAACTGCAAGCCCGTCTGCCGGTTGCGGCCGGCCAATCTAAGCCGCTCGCGGTTGGGGTCCGTGCCATGCGCCCATAACGTGAGCGCGTAGGGACCGGGCTGGCCGATCAACGCATCCAGCCAGCCCGGATCGGTCTCGGCCGGCGGCAACAGCATGGCGAACGACGCGGCATAGCGGCCATCCGTGAGCCGGACCGTTGTGGCCGTTTCCCCCTTCGGGTCGGGCGCCAGGGCTCCCTCGACGCTACTAACGCGGCGCGCGGCCAGGCCCATCGCTGCCAGTTGTTTGCGGGTCTCCGACACGAGATCGTCGAGCAGCGTCACGTCGTCGTCGCGGAAGCCGAGCAGGGGGATGCGGCTAAAGAGCGAGCGTTCCCAGCCGGTGGGCTCGTAGAGCACGAGGTAGTAGCGCAGATCGGTTTCCCGGAGGCCGCGCGTGGCCAGGCGTGCGATCTTGCGGTCGGCGAGCTCGCCCATAGCGCGGCCGATCGGGCGCTGCGCGGCGCGCTCCTGGGCGACCAGCGCGCCCGCGTCGTGCGTGCGGTTGGTGACGATGATCTGCACCGCGCCGGTGGGGCAGGCCGCCGCCACGATGCGCTGCAACCGCTCGATCAGCCGGATATCCTGCTCTTCCTCGGTCAGGGCGTCGCGCGTGTAGCCGTCCACCTCCAAAATGACGTGCGGCCGCGCCTTTGTCTTGGCTGGTCCCAGCAAGCGGCGCAGCAGGTAGCCGCCCAATTGCGCGGTGTAGGGCTCACGGCGCACACCCTGCGACAGCCGAAAGAGGCCCCACAGCAGGACACCAGCGATGAGCGCGCCGAGGCCATGCAACAGCGACGGGAAACGGTTATGGATGAGCAAATAGACGCCGACGACGGCCACGGTTTGGCCGATGGTCAAGCCAAAGAGGTAGCGGTTACTGTCGTCGGCAAACATGAGAGTCTTTGACGCGTGCGCCACGATATACCGCCTTTCGCCTAAAAGAAGGTCCCGGCCGCGCCGATGATCACCGAGGCCACGACAACAGCGGTAATCACTTCTCGAAGATGCTCCCACCCCCGCCGATGGCCGATGACACCCATCACGACCGCCAGGCCAATACCGATGATGGCAACGTACTGAAGCCAGCCGGGAACCCACCCGGCGTAGGTGGACATCTTGGCGCAGAACGGGTCGCCGTTGACGCAGCTAGCTTGCGCCAGGCCAATGATGATGGTGGACAGGTACATGATGGTCTTCCTTTCGTTGCAGTGGTGTCACGGGCTGATATGGTTATAGTAACACTTTTAGGCGTTTATTAGGCACCTAAAACTAACGGGTATTCTGGGGGTGTTATAGTGTCCCCATAATGACCGTGAAGGGGGCCATGTGGCGCGACCGCGCAAGAAGGAGGGTGAGTTGTATTCAGAACGCGTGCCCGTGCGGCTACGACCGCGCGACAAGGAACTACTGGAACGCATCGCCGACGAGCGCGGTATCCCCGCCTCGATCGTGGCGCGCGAGGTCATCATGGACTATCTAACGCATCGCTCCACTCAGGCGGACATCGCGGGCACGGCACACAGCAAAGAGGACATGCGGTAAATGATGATACGGGGGATGGCGGCGACTTATGCCTGATGACGAGGAATACTTCACCCTGACCGAAGCCATGAGGCGCGCGGGCATGAGGAACAACAAAACCATCGCAGCAGCGGTGCAATCCGGCCGTCTCAAGACGGTGACGACGATGGTCGGGCCGCGCATGGTGCGCCTGACGACGCAGGTATGGCTCGACGCGTACCTCGCTAGCCGAGCCACAGGACAACGCCCAACTCCCACGGCCGACGACACCCCCGCCTAATCCGCACTACCCCGCACACCACCCATACAAAGAGAGGGCCGGCGCCGCTATTGGCGCCAGGCCCTCTCTATCTCCTGGTGTATGCTAGACGTGAGCCGGGCGGCAGGCCAGCCTGCATGGCGGGCTACCAGACAGGCTGTGAGCTTCTAGCCGCCCGCGCCCTTACCGGTCAGTCTTCCTCTCGCTCCTTCAGCCTGATCCAATACCTGTGATAGAGATAGCGCACCCGCTGCGCCGAGACCCCCACCAGCCGCGCGATCGCGGCGAACGTCTGCCCCTCGTCGTCGTGCCGGCGCACAATCTCCAGATCGCGCGCGCTCGGTTGCCACAACGCGCGCAGGGCCGCGGCCTTCGCGTGCTCACTCGGGCGGCTGGGCAGTTGTTCCAGGATCTCAGCGCGACTCATCGTGACCGTCGTTTCTCATGCCTCATGTCGTCGTGGTCCATCTTCTGTCCATAGCATAACCTCAGTCAGCATCCGCCGCTCATCCCGCCGGGCGCACGGAAAGCGGCCATGCGTCGTCACATCGTGCACGTCGACGGCAAGACCCCCGCGTCGCACAGGGACCGGCAGCGGCATGAGCTTCGACGGTGGGGGCTGTGGCGTCACGCTGGCCGCTGGCGGCACAGGGGGGCGTTTGAGCCGGAGAAAGCGCCAGGCCATTACTGTTTCTCCGCGTCCGAGGCGAGCGTGCGCACGATAGCCTGGAACACATAATCCTTGGCGCGCTGCTCCACGGGCAGCTCCGCGTACGGCACGAGACATGGATGTGCCTTCTTGTCGGCATCCTTCACCGGACCATAGACCCAATCATCAGCCACCTTGAAGGCGCACCAGTTCAGATGCGCGTCTTCCGGTGTGGCCTCAGGATGATCCAGGGCGAAGCGCACCCCGTCAATGGCCGATCCCTTGATGGCGGCCGGCGCGTCCTCCCAGGCCACCTGCGACGTGTCGCCATAGGCCAGGCACAGCGCCCGGTTGACCTCGTGGCACGTCCGCGCGATCTGCTCAGTGTCCATCATCACCGTTGTGTCTTTGCTCATTAGAATACCCCCTCCTCGTCACTCTCATCATCCACATCCACGATACCGCTGACCTCCGTGTGCCGCCGTGCAAGACGCTCCGCCCGCTCCGCATCGTACAGCGCCAGGCGCTCGGCGTCGCGTTGCGCGGCCTCGACGCGTTCGCGCTCCTCATCCTCGGCCAGGCGCTCGACGACGAGATCACGCAGCAGCATCAGGATCTCGCTCGGCGAGTCACCCTCGTCAACCTGCGCGCTCGCGCTCATCGACCTGTTGCCATAGTTGCCGTCGGACATCTTGCGCTCGTAGTGCACCGTGCTTACCTGCATTGCCCTCTCCTCCGAGTTATCCCCATATCACGCCATTTATCCACATATCCACAGTTAGGCCGCGCCATCATCCGTCGCCACCAGTCGCAGTCGCGACCTGCTTACCGTCGGCGTGCGCATCACCGCCTGGAGCGCGAGGTTCCGTTCAAGCTGATCGTTCAGGCGCTCATAGGCGTCAGCCTCGATCTTGACCCACTCGATCCTGTCGATGCGCCGGGCGGCGGCGTCCACAGCCGCCTCAACAGCGTCATCCCGCGTGTAACGTGGCATCACCCTGCTCCTCTCGCGCTGCTGTCTCTGGCACGTCCACGCCGACATAGTGGACGTGCGGCTCCCCGCTGATCGTGGGCGTGTCCTCCCGCCGCCACAGGCTCACCAGCGTCAACGTGTCGCCCGTCCGTAGCGCGTGCGTGAACTGGCCGGAGGCGACGGCCAGGCGGTAGGCCGCTTCGGCGTCGGCCTGGGTGACGAACGGCCAGGTCTGTTCGGTGGCGTTCTCGCCAACATGGACGATCCACGGCGGCGGGTTCGTGCGGCTCACGGTGATCATGTGTCCCCCTCTGTCCCACTGTCGTCGGCCCAGTTGTACGAGATCCACGTCGGCTCCACGCACGCCGTGAGCAGCCGCCCATCAACGTCCATCCCCTCCGCGTCCTCATCCGTCGAGGCCCCACACGTCGCGCACGCCCGGAACGTGGCGTAGGAGGGCAGGTGACCCCCGCTGCCCCGGAAATCACGCTGCACGTCGATGATCGTGCGCACCAGGCGCAGCTCGTGGCCCCCGGCGGCGATCAGCGCGTCGAGGGCGGCGCGCGTGATCGCCGCTGGCTGAGGCACGGGCGTTAAAGGCAGTAGCGCTGTTTCAGTCGTCATCGCGTCCCTCCTAGCGTGGCGATGCAGCGTTCCATCAGCATTTGCATAACTGGTGGAGTGACCGCATTACCAAATTGCTTGACCTTCTCGCGTTGGTTGCCGAGTACGTTGTACGTCGCGGGGAACGCCATCGCCGCGGCGATCTCGTGCGGCTGGAGCATCCTGAACGTGCAATCTTCCACCGCAGGCGTCACGGACACAAGCGCCTCCCGGTCGTGTGTTGTGACCGTCCGCGTCGGTTCCTCCACACGCTGGGCCTGCCCGGTACGGTTGTAGGGCACGAGCATGTGTCCCAGCGGGGCCGGCTGATCGACCAGGCCGATGTGGTTGCCGCCGGCGACGACGGTCTGTAACGCCTCGTCGATGCTCTTGGGGCCACCGTGGATGTCCATGTTGACCACGAACGGCGCGCGCACCAGGCCGTACTGGCGTGTCCCTGTCTGCACACCCCACGGCCCCAGGACGTCGCGCATGAAGTTCGGCGGCATCGTCGTCATGCCGAGCAGGAAGGCGGGCGGTACAGCGACTCCGTAGGCCTCCCTCGTCGTCTGCGTCGGCAGAGGGCCATCCGTCCCCGTCGCCTCCTCATTCCACGAGCCCCCGGCCGGCACGACCAGCGCATAGGGTTGTTTGGTCGTCTGCGTCGCTAGCGGCTCATCAATCCCGCGTGGACGGTCGCTGAAGTAGTTGACGCTAGCCAGGAACGGCGCGGGCGGCGTGACGAGTTCGTGGTGATCGGCCGTCGTGATCGACCCGAACGGCCCCGTCGTCTCGCGCATCCACGGCTTACCGCGTGGCGTATAGTCGGCCATGAGGAACGGCGGCACGACGAGGGCCTCGACCTGCCGTGTGGTCTGTGTCGGCATGGGGTCGCCTAACGAGCGGATCTTGCCGCCGTCGTAGCGCGCCGTGAGCGGCGCCCGGCCAAACTTTTCCAAGCCGTAGCGGATGCGCTCCATCGTCTTGTCCTTCAACGGGCGTTTGCGATCGCCGATGCGTTTCCCCTGCATCGACCAGTCGATCGCGTTGGCGGCGCAGTAGTAATACGGCTGCACCACACCGGCGCACAGGGGGCAGCGATAGACGTACTGCGCCCGCGCGCCATACTTGCCGCGTCGCTTCGACGGGTGGCGCCAACTCTGCACACTCTCGATGTCGCGGTCGCACGCCTGACACCAGGCCGGCGGCGTGAACACGAGGTTGGGGCGTGTGTTGCCCGCACGCCAGAACACCACATACAGACGATCGCGTGACTGCGGCGTGGGCCAGGCGAACATGCTGTTGAAGAAGACAAGTTCGTGCTCATAGCCCAGGGTGCGCATCACACGGAGCCAGTCCTCGAAGGGGGCCCAGTAGAGCGCGGCGTCGACGACATTCTCAACGATGATCAGGTTGTAGCGGTGATATTCGGCAAAGCGCGGCACATCCCACATCGTGACGCGGCTGCGCTCCTCGGACGGATCGAGGCCGTTGCTCCCCCATAGGTCCATCTGTCCGATGCCTTTGCGCTTCTTGCCTTTGGCCAGGGTGTGCGCGGTGCATTCGGGGGACGCGATCAGGACGTCTGTCGTGGGAAAGCGGCGTGGGTTGACGGCCGAGGCGTCGGCGCACTCGTGGCGCGTGTGGGGAAAGTTGGAGTTGTGGGTGTCGATGGCGAGTTGCCAGTGGTTCATGGCAAGGAGGACCTCGCCACCGGCGGCGGTCGCGCCTAACGACGATCCACCGGCGCCACAAAAAAGATCAGTCACGGATACGTAGGATGTGTGGGGTGTCATGGCGCCACCGCCTCTCCCGGCTGCGGCTCATCGCCATCCAGGCGCACGAGCGCGGCCCACACCGCCGCGTCGAGCGCGACGTCGTGGTAGCTGGCCCACTGCGCCACATACACCAGTAGATCGCCCAGCTTGCGTTCGAGCAGCGCCCGGTCATAGCCAGCGTAGAGCTGCGTCGGCCCGATGTGCGGATAGAGCAGTGCTTCGAGCGAGAGCGCGGACGGATCACCCTCCTCCTGGCCGGGCTCCGCGCTCATCCAGCGCGCCGGCGGCATCGGCTCCCGCACGACGCTCTCCCACTGATCGGCGCGGGCCACGTCGGCGGTGATCTGTAGCTCGGTCAGGGTCAACGGCTCACGCGGCGCCATGGGTGGCCTCCTCTCCCGGCTCCTGGGCCGCGCCCTCGTAGACCGCGACGGCCGCCACCTTCTCCAGGCACTCCGCGCACAGGTGGACATACGTCCTGCCCCGAATCTTGGTCCCCAGCCACGGCGATTGATCATCACTGCCCAGCTTGTGCGCCTTCAGGATGGTCACGTCCCGGTCGCGGGCGATGGTCTGCTGGCAGGGGCCGTCACAGCGATACGCACGGCTCATGACGCCACCCCCTCACGCACAACGGCCGAGGCCACATCTCTCTGGAGATAACCCATCTTAAAGGCGTCAGGCACGACCACCGCCTGTGGCGGCTTCTGGCCGGGGTATTCGCGTTTGCGCTCCAGCAGGTTGGTTTTCTCGTAGACCTTGCACTGTGCGTCGATGGCTTGAGCCTCAAGGTGGTCAACCCATGCGCGCGGGGGTCGGAACTCAGGTGTCTGTGTTGAACTACTCGCACCACCGATGACGACCCAATCGAACAGATCAAGCCTGGTAAATGTCAGCCGCTCTAACATCGGCTCGCACGATAACCACTTGACGCCACCTTGCACGCGCGCGAATGCCTTTTCGGCATTCGGGATACGCGCCTGTGCATCGACGCTGGTACCAATCCATGCATTGCCGGGGAACTCAAACTCCGCATACCGGAGCGGAAACTTGGTCAGGAAAAGAAAGTTCCACTGAGGATTGGCCGTGACTTCATCAAGGACCGCCTGTATCCACTCACGCGGCACCCATTTACCGAACAAGTCGGCCATGGAACACGTAAAGACGTTCTTGTAGCCAACGTTTTGTGCCGCTTCCGAGGGAACAGTTGTATTCGCGGGGCCGGACAATCGACCGGGCAAAAGAGCGGGGGCGAACCCGTGAGGATACCGACGCACCGCGATGTCACGCGCGTAACAATAGGAACAATCGTGTTTGCAGCCCGTGACCGGATTCCACGAATGGTAAGCCCACTCAATGTTGTCCGTCGCCTGACTGTTGAACTTGAACTTCGGGTCGCGCGCTTGTAGGGTTGTCTGCTGCTCGTCCGCGTTCAGTTTCTCCCAGCCGTCCAGCGTGATGACGCGACCATAGTTCGGCGGGGCTGTGTCCGCCTTCGGAAGATAGCCCCGCTCTTGGGCCTCGCTATACGCGCGCTGCACGCTCTTGCTGTTGAGTGTGGCGCGCAGTTGCGTCGCCTCCCGGTGTTTGCCGTCCTGCTCCAGCGTGTCGATGGCCTTGACGACCCTCGCCGCGCGCTCAGCTTTGTGCCCGCTGACGCCAAGCTGCGCGCCCACTTTGTCGCGGGCCTTGCCTTGGGGCGGTGGTGGCAACGTTGCCACCACCGCCCCCGACGCCGGCACATGCTCGTCAGCAGGTCGGGGCGTCGTGACTAATGCGGCCTGACGTGCACGCTCATCATTGGCGCGTTGCGCCGCTTCCTCCTGCCGCCGCTTCGCCCGCTGGCTCTCCACGTCGAACAACGCCTCCGACTCGCGCGCAAATTGCTCATTCGACTTGTCGCGCTGCCTGTTGCTTTCGATCAGCGCCTCTATGATGTCAAGCGGGTCATCCGATCCGAACAGGACGACGGGCGCCTCGCTCAGGCCGGCCTTCGTCGCCGCGTCAAAGCGACGATGTCCACTGATGATGGTCCCGTCCGACGCAATCAAGAGCGGATTGAGAATGCCTTTCTGCATCACGCTCTGCACCAGATCGGCGTCGGCGCTATCCCCGTAGATACTGGTATTCATCGGGTGTAGCCGTAGGCTCGTGAGTACGCGTGTCTCCATTATTCGTCCCCTTTGCTCTGAAGCTCCGGCCACAAGGTCGGCTGATAGGTCGCCTTAATCTCGGCCCGCGTGTTTTTCGCCCGCTCCCACCACGCGCGCCCCGGCGCTGTGTCTATCGGTTCGAGCCCGTGCGTGACCGACCGCCCGTAGGGGAAATTGGAGAGCAGGAGGATGACCCACTGGAAGTCCTCGCGCGGCTTCGTGATCAACCCCACGCGTTTGCCCAGGGACGCGATCTCCTGGTCCAGCGTGCGCAGGCCGAGCGAGCGCCTATGCCATTTGATGGTGGCCGCCCCTACATTCAGCACCACGTCGAGGCGTGGGAAGGCACGGACGATCGTTCGCACGGCATCCCATGGGACGAGCCCGCAGGGATCGACGAGAATCAGGCCGTAGAACCCATCCGGCGGCATCCCACGGCCGCGCCGCTTGATGTCGGCGATAAGGGCCGGCACGAGCGCGCGACAATCGCCGTGGTGTGTCGTCACGTCCAGGGTGGGCGCGGCCCCATAGCGATCGGCCATGACACGCGCGAGCGTGCTGTACTGCTTGGCTTCCGCTTCGCAGAGGACGGCATCGACCGGGACGTCGTTCGCGGCCGCCCAGTCGAGGAGCGGGACGACGACGCTCAACCGGCCATCGTTCGCGGCCGCCCAGTCGAGGAGCGGGACGACGACGCTCAACCGGCCATCGTCCGCGACCCCAAAGCCAGCCGTTAGGTCGAAGACGACGAGCCGACGATAGGCCGTCAGCTTCACGCGCAGCGCATTGCAACTCGCGGCCAACACCTTTTGTCCAATGGGCGGCATGTGCATGTCCTTGTACGGTGTGTAGGAACTCCGTCCTGTCTTGCGGGTTGTGCCCTGTGACGGCATGCCGTCTGTTCTCCTCCTGGCACTGCCTATATCTCTCATCAGTCACGCCCTCCATCATCGTCCGCGGCCTCCGCTGAGGCGCCGGCGTACATCAGCGCCTCGCTTGTCCGCGCCATCTCCGTGCGTGGCCCACGCGGGATGAAGCTGGTCTGCCGCCCGATGCCCCGCTTCTCCAGGTACGCGTCGCGCTCGATCTCCAGCGCCTGCACCATATCGTCGAGGATGTCCTTGGCCCGCTCCGGCGCCAGGTCGAACGGCACCGACAGCCGCAGCTTGATCGCGGCCTTATCGTCGCCGTCGTCGAGGCTGTATTCGCGGGTGAACGTGGTTGACGTGGTTTTAACGGTTGCCATTACTTCGTTCCTCCCTCGGCCACGCGCGGCGTGATGTCGGTTGCGATCGCGGTTAGGTGCGCCAGGACAGCCAGGGCGTCGTCCCCTTTAAGCGCCATGAACACCTGTGTTGGCGCTTCGTCATCCTCGACGTTTTCGGGATGCATGTTGCCGTGGCCGAAGGTGTTGAAAAAGATGTGCAGATCCATCATCGTTCCGTCTGGTTTGCGGTAGACCTGCACGCTATCGACGGTATCGAGATTGATGAACAGATCCGCGCGTCGAATGAACTGTGCCATGATGTTATGTCTCCTTGTCGGTCGTTAGTCCCGCAAAACACCACGAGATAATTCGTATAATTCGTAATGTTTTTTGTTTTTCCGTCGTCCTTCCTGGTAAAGCCTGTTTTACAATGCACTCTCCCCTCACTTTCTCTATAGAGAGGAAGCGCGCGTGGGGGTGGCTATAAAACTGGCGTGTGACGGCGTGGCCGCGATCAGGAGCTGTCCATACGCACTCTCAAAAAGCCTACATTTATTACGAAATATCTCTCCGTTGATCTGGTCATTGGTCCTCCTCTCCCGGCAGTAACGGTGCGGCGTACCAGACCGTGCGCGGGCGTGTGCGGGTCGGCTTGACGGCGCGTGTCACGAGGCCCGCGGCGTGCAGATCGCGGAGGGCGCGCCGGAGCCGGGAGCTTTTCGTGTTGCGGCTGAACAGGCTGGAGATGTCCGTTTGACCAACGCCCTCGGGCGCGGCGTCGGTGAGCGCCTGGAGGATCACATCGGCAATCGGATCACCGAGCGCGTCGACGAAGATGTAGCGCGCCGAATCCTCGCAGTAGCGCCACACGGCGTACGCCGCTTCGAGATGCTCGATTTCGACGACAGGCGATTGATCGAGTGCGGCGTAAAGTACCGAGAGGCGTAGTGTTTGCGCCTCTCCCCGGCCAGTGATGACGCCGATAATGCCGGGTTGGCGCGCCGTCAGCTCACGGTACATCTCCTTCCACCGGGCACGAGCGTCGGCCGTGCGCACGAACGGATGTGTCTGAGACCGGGCGAACTGGAGCGCGGTGTGGATACGGCGAATAAGCGTCCCGTAGTCAATTGGGTCGCCGCCCTCTTCCAGCAGTTTCGAGCGGCGGACACACATCCACAGGAAACGATTCGCGAAGCCGTTGGTGGCGTCAGTGCCGGTGAGCCGCTCCTCGAGCTCACTCTCGGTGACGTGACCGATAACCGAGAGGTACGCGTTGGACACTTTCAGCGGCTTGCGCGTCATGGTGGACGCGTTCGGTCCATCCCACAGTTGGCGCAAGATACCCGAGAGGCTATTGTGTTCACGCGCCATGTTCGAGAGTGTCATGCCGAACTCCTCCTCGACCGTGCAGAGGCGTCCATCGCCGGTCGTGCTGGTCTCGGCCTGTTGGCGTAACTGGATCGCCTCAATGAGACCCTCGCCGCTGGAGAGACCATTACCCAGACATTCGCGTGTCCACAACTCGTCGACGCGTTCCATCAGCCGCCGAATCTGCCGCCAGCCGGAGCCCTTGCGCCCCGATCCCGACGGTCCTACATGCGCGACGTAGAGATTGAGGGTGTGCCGGTGGCCATCGGCGAGCGCGTGCGGGACCGCGCCGGCCGCCGAGCCGAACGCGACCAGGAAGCTGGTCAGCAGGTTCACCGCGTCGGCCTCGGTCTCGGGCAGGATGCGCGCGACGACCTCACCAGCCAGGCCGCGGTAGGCCTCCGGCGCCATGACGGGCCAGCCGCCCCCCGTCGCGTCGGCGGGAAATCCCACGATATTGTGACGCGCGCCATCGTACGCGCGTGCATCGTCGCTCATGCCGACGCTCCTATCTCCATTGACACGGCCGCGATGCGCCGGCGCCAGGCTCCGACATAGCGCGGCGCCGGGAGATCTCCCCCTAATCGGTCATCGCCACGCGGACTATCACCGTAGCCCTGAGCCGCGAGCGCCTGGGCGGCCGCGTGGAAGTCGCCGTTATGCTCCAGCAGCGCGTAGGCCGTGAACGGCGTGTAGCCGCGGCCGGGCTCGAACGGCCAGGCGTTGGAGCTAAAGACAATCAGCAGCCCCCGTCCGTCGTAGCCCGTCGTCGCGCTATGCCCGCCGGCATGCCCATCGTGGCGTTTGCCCGGTCGCCGCCAGTACACCTCCTCGCCCGCTATATGGGTCAGGGTCCAGCCGTGCGGCTCCAGGATCGCCGCCCAGTCGGCGCGGGCGTTGAAGGCGTCGCCGGGCCGGCCCCCCGCCTCAGCGGAGGCCGCATCCCCGTTTGGCGGGATGGACGGCGTGGGCGTCGGTGGCGTATAACGCGTCAACGCCCGCGCCGCGTCCAGCAGGATCGTCCGTTCGGCCACGTCAATCCGGGCGGGTCGTTCTAACAGGCCGCGCAGGAGGGTGTACGGGCGTCCGTTCGGATGGACCGCCGGCGGGGAGGGCGGGGAGATCGCGCAACCGCCTTCCCCTCGCGTCTCGATGAGCGTGTGCGGCCGATCTCGGCCTGCGGCGTCGGGGCGCAGCTCCAGCGCCAGGCGTTGATTGCCCTCCGGCGCGTCGTCATGGCGATAGTAGTAGTGCGCGCCGCCTGATGGCGTGACCACGACGACGAGGCGATCCACCAGGCCCGGCGCGGCCGCGTCGACGGCTGCGCGCCACGGTCGAATCAGCGCGGGCTCGTCAAAGTCGAGGATCTCCAGGTTGCCGCTCACGGCGCCACCGACCACGGCCAGTCCGCACCGGCCGCGATAGAGCCGCGTAATGTCCTCGGGCGCGGGGATGTGTGTCTGGTACGCGGTCCACGACACGAGGGGCCGCTTGGTCCCGTCGAGCGCCACGGGCACGCTGCTAATCCCGGCGGCGGACAGCGCTAGCGCCTGGTCGATTACAGGTGTCATCAGCGCAGCCCCGCCCCTTCTTCCCGCGACTGCGCCTGGAGCGCCGCCAGGATCTCGGCCGTCGGGATAACGTGGGACCAATACAACGCGTAGGGCGGCCTCAGCGGAGGCACGAGACCGTCTAACGCATGCGGCTGGAGACTCCAGGCCAGTCCCTGCACGAGCAGGTCACGTAGGCCACGTTGGAGCTCACCCTTCAGGCGCGGTGTTGTCCAGTCGGGCAGCGGCAACGGACACACGACGATAGCCGGGTCGGTCGGGATCGCGCGCGCCCATATCACGCCGGCGTCGCGCGCCAGCACGGCGTACGCGCTGGCTGCCTCACGGTCGATATCCTGGAGAAAATAAGGCAGCTTGCGCGTCGTGAGCGCGTTGGGCGTGAGCGACACCTGAGCGATCGCGGCGAGCAACGGTGGAGGGAGAAACGTATCATCACGTACAAATCGCGTATTTTCTGTGTGATGAGGCACATTTTGGGGCGTGTCGCCCTGCGCATCATGTATAATCATGATGTGATGTTTTCCTTTCTCGGGGCCGGACGCATGTGTTACGTGTGTCCGGCCCCTCGTCTATTCAGTCATTCGTCGTTAAGGGCGGCATCCCCTGCCGCTGTTGAATGGCCTCCATCAGCCGCGCCGCTTCCGCGCGACACTGCGTGCGGATCTCGCTTGTTCCCGCGCCGTCCAGCGCGCTCACCTGGAGTTCAGTCCAGCGCGCCACAATGCGCGCGGCCAGCGTCCACTCAGTCGTGGTCGCTAGCGCACGCGCGTCGATGACGTACGCAAGCGCCTCCCCGAAGTCGTCGCACGTCTGGTCCAACCGTTCCCGGTACGTCGCCGTGTGTTGGTCAGTGGACATGGACAGACGCCTCCACTCTTGCCAGCCATCCCACGGCGACGCCTCCAAGCAGCCATAAGAGCGCGCTATAGACGGCGACGCATAGGGCCACGATGATCAGCGCCAGCACAATGTTGACGATGACCCGCGTGCGGCTGCGACGCCGTAACCGGGACCGACGCCGGTAGGGCGACGAGTGGCGGCGTACGGGGCGGCTCGTGCCCGCGGGGAACGGGATGGGGCGGTGGTCGGAGTGCAGGTAGAGCGGGCGTTTCACAGTGCTCATATGGTCACCCCCACGTCGATCGAGAGGGCGTCGATGGCCTGCTGACGGACCGCCAGGTACTCCCGGTAGCGTGTGTGGCTCTCACCCGGCTGGCTGGTGAGCCAGGCCCGCCAGGCCCGCGACACCTGCAAACGGAGCGGACGGGGCACTAACCACCAATGTGACCGGCAAAACAGAATGTGAAAGGGCAGGGGCGCTGTGCAGCCGGGCGCGGGGCAGGTGTGGGTTTGGGTGCGTGATGGTGTCGTCATGACGCTGCCTCCTGCGCATCGGATGCGTCAAATAGTCCGAGCGCGCCCTTGTAGGGGATCGGCTCCGGGAGCCAGCGCGCATTGTTGAGAAGCCAGGCAAAGCGATGGTCGCCATAGTCCCCGAACGCGCGTTCCCGTGCGCTCAGGCGCTCCCGCACGTCCTCCGTGCGCACGATGTCTACGAGCGTGACCACGGCGATGATCGCCCCCAGCGGCAGCTTCTCGGCGAGATCTCGCCGCGTTTGGATGCCGTGCGGCGCCAGGGCTTCGACAAAGTAGGGGTCGTCGAGACAGAGATCCTTGGCCCAGCCCGGAAACGTCTTGGACGAATGAATGGCGATCAGGCCACGATAAGAGGTTTTCCACGAGCGGGTCTCGTAGCGCTTCACCCGATCAGCGACGAAGATACCCCAGGGGGCGGTCAGGCTCAGGCACTTCATCGCGCACCTGCTCCCGCCGTCGCCCCTGCGACCGCCGGCTGCCGGCTAGTGGTCCCGTTCGTGCCCGCCCAGTCACGCATGGCCCGCACGCGCCGCGTCAGCGCCACAACCGCGTCATACTGGTCGACCGTGAGGTCGAGGTTCGTCCGCATCTCCCCCGCGTCGATCTCGACCTGGGCCATGCTTCCCGCTGATGTGGCCGTGAACACGCGCCGGGCCAGCGTCACGCAGGCGCGCAGTTGCCGCGCCAGGTCCTCGGTCAAAACGAACGCATCAACGCTCAGGCCGATCTCAGCGGCGATCCCGTCGATGTCCTTCTCTGTCGCCGCCGCCAGGGCGTTGAGCACGTCGGGTTCGGTCCACGGCTCCCCGAGCGGTGAGGCAGTGTCAGGCCCGCTGACCTCGGACACGGGTTCCGGCTCCGTGAGCGCGGGCGCGTGACGCCTGGCACGGTTCTGGAGCCAGGTCAGCGTCTTGTCCAGTTCCTCCGCGGTCATCGCGTCAACGGCTTTGGGCAGCTTGCCTGTCGCGTCGGGATCGGCACTCAGTGCGGCCGCGAGCGCGGCGCGTTGGCGAGCGAGCTGCAAGCGCACGATCAGTTGCTCTTTCCAGGTGACGGACGCCGCGCCCGTGCCCGTGAGGACCCAGCCATACTTCTTGCCCAGCGCGACCAGATCATCGCGTGACGCGGGCGGCGGTTCGTTGAGCGCCGCGCATAGTTCCGTGATGCGCGCGTTGAGCGCGATGATCTGGTCATGGTCGTCCTCGATGGGTTCGGCGGTCTGAGGCTCTCTGGCAGCCGTGGATGGAGTCTGACGTGTCGATGGGCGCGTGTCACTGGCGTCCGCGTCTGGTGTGAGATCGAGCCCCAATTCGGTCACCGCGTCGCGGCTGACGCCGCCCACCATCTCTTCGGCCGTGGTGTCCAGGCCGGTCGCGCGCCGGATGGCGCGGTTCACGGATCTCGTTTCTGACATATGATTGGCGTAGTCGGGATTGTGCATCGCCGGCATGCCCATGGTGATGATCGAGGCGTCGCCGTATGCCTCATAGTGCGAGCCATCGGGGAAGGAGATGCGCGCCTTGCACTTGGCGCGCATCAGGCCGGCGTCCGCCCAGCGCGCGGCCGCGTCCTTGCTCGTGCTACCCATGCGCTGGCGGATCGTGTCCAGGATGCAGTCATCCCAGGCGTCCTTGACTACCTCGACCGCCACCGAACCGGGGCCGCGCTCATCGCGGCGTAGCATGATGGTCAAGCCCTTGTTGTTGACGTAGACTTTGCCGCCCAGGATCGTGATCCCGTCGAGCGGCAGGTCCATCTCGAACGCTTGCTGTTTGGCCTTGAGCGCTGCCTCACGACTGCGTAGCGCGTCCCCGCCGATCAGCGCCATCTCGGCATTTGTCACGCTGTCTGGCCGCGTGAGCGCCTGGGTGTTGTCGCTCATGACGCTGCCCCGCACAACTCATTGACTGCCTGGCTGGCGCGGCTGGCCGTTTGGCTGCAGTAGCCACGGCCCCAGCTCGTCACGCGGCAGTGAATGCCGCCCTGCACGGCCGGCGCGCCACACACCACGCAGCGCGCCGCCTCGGCCGTCGCCGTGAGCGCGATCCCGGCCTGCTCGCGCTCGTAGTCCTGCACATCCAAAATGTGGGAGCAGGCCCGTAGCTCATGGTCCAGCGGAAACGTGTCGCGATTTCGGTACTCGTAGTCCTCACAGTTGCACCGTTGCGCCACCATATCGACCTCGTGGGTGAGGTCGGCGCGTGACGCGGAGCGCACGGCATAGACGCGCGGCCTCTCTGTTGGCTGGATCAGGGGCCGCGTCCAGTGCGGCAGCGCGGCCCGGGCAAAAGGCGTTGATGAGACAGACATAGCTAGACTCCTATGGGGTAGAGAGACTACAATGGGTGTAGTCCTGATGTTTGTACGTTGGGCTTATGACGCGATCCGTGTGCTGCCAGGCTCGGGGATCGCGTCTTTCTGCGTGGCGGCCACAGCTGCGGCGCGTTGCCTCTCCTCCTCTTGGGCGCGTTTCTCATGCTTACGGCGCACGCAGGCGAAGATCGCCTCGCCGATGTCGTCGAGCGCGGCCTGGATCGCGGGCGTGATCTCCACGGGAGCCGCTGGTGTGTCGATAGTACTAGTGGGGTCTGTCCGCGTCGGGTTCATGCAACACCTTCCGCGACGGTCAAATGCGCGCGCACTTCGCGCGGGTCAATCCCTTCGTTGTTGGGGAATAGCTCACTGATGTCCGCGCGCTCGAAACCAGCTAGGTCGCACGCTTCCGCGTACGTGAACAGCAAGACGCCGTTCACTTTGCGATGCAGCGTATGCGTTGACATGCCGATAGCAATGGCTGCGGCGGTGACCTCGCGGCCATGTTCCCGCATCCATCGTTTGACTGGGGGGCTTTGATCTACTGGATTTCTCACGCTGACCCTCCTGCTATTCAGATAACTCATCCAAATGTAGGATGTGCTATTAGAATAACACGAAAGTTTCAGTGCGTCAATAGACTAACGATATTGGAGTGAGTGGGTGGTAGGAGTGGATGAGGAATGGCCGACGAACACGATAAGACGGTCGTGATGTACGGCTATACAGTGCGGCGATCTAAAGTCCCGTTTGCGACACTGTTATTCAGAGCGTGTGTTAACCTTCGCGCCTATGATGATGGCGACCCGGAACGCCCAAATCTGCGGAAGCTTGCCGACAGCATCCGGCTGGCGCCGATGACACTTATCAATAACCTCATGAGCACCGGAGATCCGGAGCTGCGTACACTGCGCACGCTGGAAGTCAAAGCTGGCATTTCCATGGAGGAATCGCTTATCGCCCTGGGTGTCATAGCCCCACGGAACGGAAAGCCTCAAACAACGGTATCGCCGGCTAGAGGCGCGATGCTTGATTCGGTCAGGGGTCTTGGCGAGGATGAAGTGCAAGACCTGGCACGTGTCTTGATTCGTTTGCGCGCGGCGAAAGAGGGGGATACTGGCCCTGCCCCCGGCCCCACACAATAAGACCGTTTTTTATGGCCGAGGCAGGTAACTCATCGACAAGAAGCTCGAAGGCATCAGGCTGGCTCAAAATGTCTACAATCTCTTCCTCGGACACGACAAGACCATCCTTTTCCACGCCGCCGGGCTGGAGCGACGTTCTAATCGTAGAACGCATGTACTAATAAACCTATCACCTCGTGACCCTGTTCGTCAACAAACACGCGTGGATAGCTGACAGTTTTTGTCAGGGGTAGACGGTCGTCTACTCTTTTATAGCCGTTCGGAGGGTGCCGGCGCCAAGGTTATGGACCGATACCTTCGGTAGGCGGCGTTATGCCGCATAACGGAAAAGAGGGGGAATGTATGGATAAGCGCATCGGTCTATCGTTGGCGCTCGCGGGGATGCTGGCTCTTGGGTCGGGGATCGGAGCGGCCCAGCCAGCGCACGCGGCTGGAACTCGGACGTTTACGATCCGCGTCATGGGGCCGCGCCACCTCCACTTCAGCGGCGCGCTCGACGCCATGAGTAGCGATGGGTCATCGGACGATCACACCATCAGCGGGCACGCCGTGGCGACCTATACCGAGCGCGGCATGATGGTGTCCGTCGAGATCCAGAAACAGGACGGGAACGGCGATCAACTCCAGGTCACGATTTACGACGGACGCCGGGTCGTCAAATCGGGGTCGACGCGGGCGGCCTATGGCATCGTGATGCTGAGTACGCCGCTCTCATTCTGAGTCTGTGTGTTTCCGCTCACGCCAGCGTCGCTGGGCCGCCGTCCGCAGCTCCGTTGGCGTCGGCAGCACGGGCGGCTCCGGCGTCGGGTCCAGCGTGAGCAGGCGAGCGCCGAGCAGCAGCCGGACAGGCTCGGTCCACGTTACCTCGACGCGCAGCCAGCGCGAGTGCGTCGCCGGCCGCCGCTCCACCAGCTTGGCTGATTCAACCGTTTTGAGCAGCAGCCGGCGCACCGGCGCGGCGTCGTCGGGGTCGCCGGCATAGTCGAGCCCCTCGACAGCCGCGCGTGGGTCCGTGCGGTGGACCTCGGCCCACAACGCGCGTAGATCTTCGATCGGTGGCCCCGCCCGCTCGGCCAGGGCGCGCTGGGCCTCCAGCCCCGCGATCCGCGCCTCCGTGGTCTCCGAGAGCGCCAGGAACGCGCGTACCGCCTCATTGGGGATACCGCCCCCTTTGGTGGCTCCACGCATCGCCGCCAACGCCTCGGCCTGGTCGCGTAGCGCCGCCCGTTCGGCCGCGATCTCCTGCTTGAGCCGCGCCGCCGTCGCCGCCCGCACGCCCCCGCCCCGCAGCCGCTCTTCGCCGCGCGTGGTCCACGGTGCGCCGCGTAGTCGGCGCAGTTCGACGAGCAGGGCCTCATGCGCCAGGTCCAGCCGGTAGCCGGCCTCGCCGCAGCCACCGTTCCGCAGCGACGTCCGGCAGAGGTACGAGCCCTTGTGGCCGACCACCGTGCCGGCGACGTGCGGCCGCATCGCCGCGCCGCAGCCCGCGCACACCAGCAGGCCCGCGCCCAGGTAGGCATGACGCACCCTGGCCCGCGTGGGGCGTTGGCCCATCAGGTCCATGCGCTCCTGCACGCGGCGCCACAGCCCCTCCTCGATGAGCGCGGTCTGCTGGCCCGGCCCGACCATCGCGTCGCCGGGCGCGGCGTGCGCGTAGTGGCCCTGTGGCCGCTTGTCGTAGCTGACACAACCTTTGTAGAGCGGAGAGCGCAGGATCAGGCGGACGTGGTAATCAGCCCACGCCGCGGCGTCGCGGGGCGCGGGGACGCGCGGGTCGGACGCCAACCACCGCGCCAGGTCGCGACAACTTTCATCGCCCGTAGCGTAGCGCTCATACAACGCGCGCACGATCCAGGCGGTGGCCTCGTCGACCACGAGTGCGCCGGGAGGGCGCTTGCCGGCGCCGTCCCACGCGGGATAGTGGCGCCGGTAGCCCAACTGTGGCGTTGGTCCCATGTGGATGCCGCTCTCGGCCGCCCGCCGGCGGGCCGGGCGCACGTTCGCGGCCAGATCGCGCACGGCCTGCTCGTCCATGCCGGCGTACCCGTAGCGCATGAAACCCGGCTTGTCCTGGCCCTGCTGCACGCTCCACACCTCGACGCCCAGGCGGTCGAGGTCCTCGCCCCGCTGCACGCGCTCCAGCGGCCGCCGGCCCCAGCGACTGAGGCTAAACACGAGGATGACGTGGATCTCGCGCTTACGGGCCGCCTCCAGGATGCGCTGGTAGCCACTGCGGTCGATGCGCCGCCCCTTGATCTCCTCCTGTTCCCACATCGTCACGACACAGCCGAGCTGGTCGGCCAACTGCGTGATGGCCGCGCGCTGCACCTCAGCGCTGTGGTTGTCGCCCTGCTTGCGTGCATCCGATCGTCTGATGTAACCGGCGGCCAAGCGGACATCGGTGTGGGTTGACAGGGGGGCACGAGCGGCGGGGGAAGCGGTCATGGCGTGCGGTCCTTTCACGGCGATCAGACAGGAGTATGACGCTCAGGATAGCATAGTTAAGGTGCCATATGGTGAACTAATGAACAACAACTTCGGCAGCTACGCCATCGATAACGCACGCGACGTGCAGCAGCTACTCGGTCAGCAGCCCCCCGACAGCGCCCTGAGCGCTACAACTGCTTGACTGTCGCCTCACTCTCGACTACAGCGGGTTCACCATCGAGCCGGTAG
>JAABVA010000309.1_pt1 | contig 63480 bp, 61 predicted proteins | sample 5560331 | NCBI WGS metagenome assembly JAABVA01 (sample SAMN12812661, study PRJNA571458) | rock metagenome | isolation source: Antarctica rocks | place: Antarctica: Victoria Land, Mt New Zealand sud | collected 2016-01-07
AACTATCGAGTGAAAACAGCTGCTGACTGTCATAACAATTCTAACGAAGAAGAAGCTGACTGTATTCGCTTGTGACATTATTAGGCGAATGCGAGGTATGAGCAGTAAGTCAGCAGAGTACTAGTATCGAGAAAGCTTCAGCTTTGTTTGTGTCTTATGCTTCGAGCGAATAGCGCGTCTAGAGTCAAATGTCTCGCTAAAAAACTGTCTTTTTACAATAATATATGATAGTACGCTGAAATGAACATGCACTGATTCTTGATTTGCGTTTTGTTTAGCTAGATAGAATTCTGTTCCTTCGATCACTATCAATCTGATTTAGCTTCTAGAAGAATTCTATGTGAAGAACTCTATGAAAATGTCGAATTGATACTATAAAATTATGCTAAACACACTGCGTTTTCGTAAAGATTGTATATTGTCTTTGTGCAGAGTATATAGTCGTCATTACTTATTATAAGTCTAGAAATGAAAGCAATTTACTCAATAGACTTGAGCTAGTAGACAGCGATATCTATATCTACAAGTAGATGCTGAAGTCAGAAGTGAATGTCAGAGTCAGAAGTGAATGTCGAGCAAGAGCAAGAATGAAAAGTCGAATTATCAATGAAGATAAATAAGAAACGAATCGATTCAAACTGCTGTATTGTCGAGAAGAGACGCAATTAGATTTAAAGCTGCATTGATTTACTTCGCGAGTTGCTTCTTCAAATTCGACATGGCGAGATTCATCAGCACGTCGCAATCACATTCATCATACTCAGATCGCTCGTTGCGTTCGAACCTTGAATTCAACGCAAGTGAAGAATCGAGACTCACGACAGAACATGAAAAGTCGAATCGATCTCGAAGAAAATGATTGATCACTCAAGATGAGAAAATTCAAAAGAAAAAGAAGCTTCGCAGTCAAAGTTGAGCGAAGCGTCGCGAACGACTCAACGAATTATTCGTCTTGAACTCGAAATTCTCGAAAGCACTAGACATGAAAGAATGCATGCTGAAGATGCAGAGAATGATCTTGAAAAAGCTCGCTGTCGAAGAGAATCATCTGAAGAGACTAGAAGAGATCTCAAATCGATCGATCGCAAACTTTGATGATCGATTTAAAGAGATAGAAGAGATGATACGATCGATGCAGTATTGAGATGTTGATTGAACTTCGAATTTGCGAATGAATGGTGAAAAATAAGAAGACTAGAAGTTTAGCTATGATGATAAACTTGTTAAATGAATGAGTGATTCAAATCTTTGAACAAGACGTTGCGAGAACGTTGAAACTGCGTAGTCTCACCTCAGACGCTTCGTTCAAGTCTGATACTTAAAGCGATGAATTCGAAGCAGTCAACGAGTTGTGACATTCTAGACAGCAGTCATTTCTTGAGTTAATGTTATACTTAAGACATATTTTACTCAATTGCTTGTCGATGCACATACGATTGATGAAACACAGATTGTGTTGATAGCAGTAGATTTGTTTAAAACATAAACTATAGCAAAAGATGTTAAGACATGTAAATGAAATATTCGAGATTAATACAATTTACTTCTTTCGTATGTGATCTTTCTTGACGATGTCATCATTGACAGCTTTCTTTCTCTCGTTACTCTTCAATGATCTGACATTATCGATCTTGATTCTCTCACGTTTCTTTCGTGCTTGATTGCTCTTGAAGTACGTATCTTTGATCTACGTCTTCTTGCGTTGAGTCTCAATCTTGATCATCATTTTCTCTCTTCTGATCATTTAATTCGTCGTTCGAATAGATCAGTAACAACTAATCTATAATAGAAGTCGCCTGATCGATGTAATTCTTCTGTTGAAGAGCTCGAGGCAATAAATTCGCTGTCACGATCATTGAATACTTGTGTATCAAAATAAGTCAGATAAACAGACTTTCTCACGAAAACGGGTTGAATGCTGCTCTCTTGACTTCTGTCTGTGCTGTGCATATTGTCGAGAAAAAGAAATTTCTTACTCTGCTCATAACTCAGATCAAAGAAACATGCACATCTTCTCTTCGAGCACTCTTCAGGTTTCTTCACAACAAAAGTAGACTTCGATGACCTGAGTTTTCTGTTAAGAATTCACATTCAATTCAGTCAAACCTTCACTCAACAATCACACTAGATGAGAGCATGATTAAGAAATAAGACGTAGAATAAGTGAGTGATGAACACTGTTATTCACATATATTAATCACTTTATACTTAGCGAAGATATCTGATTACACTCATGATACATAGCATATTACAACTTCACTTTCTTATACTTTTATATTCTGTGAACTTCTTATCAAGTCAGATTGTTCAAAGAGAAGTCAGTGTCGTTTTTGACTGACTCGAAGTTTCTTGCTAAAATGTCACAGCTGATGAAGTGTCAATTCATTCTTTGAAAAGATTAATTTGCTAACGTCATATACGAGAGTCTTCGAATTTGATATATTTGAGTTATGCAGATACTGCAGACAGGCAAGAAATTGTCGCTCGTTGCTCACGCGAATCTGATTGTTGATCATCAAGACTTCTTGATTCTTCTTAAAAGTCACTCTCAAGTCATGATCAGTCTTTAGAATCTCGAGCAGCTTGACTTACGACAAGCAGTTAGTAGAAGAATCAAAGATATCTCTCATGCTGATTATGTCTTGCTTATTGACATCATCAGTTCGTATGAAATGAAAAACCATTGTCAGAATTGAGATCAAGCTGTTGTTTGTCAAGAATCATTCTGTTGATGTAGCTACTTCTGTTTTGTTCAACGTTATCGACTCAATTTTCATGTATGACGTGAGACTAACTACATCGATTGAGCGAAAAGATGATGCAGGTTCGAAAGTCTCTTTCTCAATCGTGACAGCTTTCTCTATTGCAATGTTCTCGTTCATCGCTGTGTTCGATCTGAGTTGAAAGTTATTCTGCGATTCAGCAAGAATTTGAGTTTTCATTCTCGCAGATTTCGTCAAGTCAGAGAGAGAAATCTTCGCAGTGAAATTCGAAGAAACAGATCTGCGTTCGTCATTTAAGCGATCGACTAGATCGTGTTTTGCTGCTGTCTTCATCAACTTGCTCAACTCTCTTATAATGATCTTATATTGTCTGTAGACGCTAAGATCAGTCGTTGAGAAAGAAATTCACGATAGATATAATTTTTGATGACAGAATGAAATGCAAAAGAACTCGAAATGAGTTGTCAGAAACATGTGACAGAGATAGCAAGACTTCTTGCTCACTTCGATGAATCGAAAGAATGATTTGCACTGTCGATTGTGATCGTAGAAATTGACAAGCTGCATCTCAGCATGAACAATTAGATTCAAGAAACATGCTCTTCGAAAATGATTTTCTACGTTCACTACGTTTCAGACGCTAGCAAGACGAAAGATGTATTTCTTCGTACGAGCTTCAACTATTTTACATAGAACACAGATTAAAGATATCTCATTCTTGAAGATAGTAAATGACGTTCTTGACGACGCAGTTACAGACTCAACAATCATAGAGTTGAAAAGAGCAGAAAGCTTATAAGCGAGTTGAACGAGCGCTCTGAAAGCAATATCATATCATCTCAGCTTGAAAATCGTATAAACTCATCGAGATAATGACTGAATCTTGTCGAAAAATGCAGTCTTAAGAAAGTCAAGATAGTGACTTTTGACTTTCTGAGTTCATTGAATATAATGAATTAGAATCTCAAGCTTCGAATTAACAGACAAATTCTTGATTACGAAGATGTGCTCAAATCATTTCAGAAATTGCTGAGAAGTAGATGTCGACGTGAAAGATTCTATGATACGTGATTCAACAGCTGAAATACACTCATTGAAGATATCTTTGACATCACGAAGATTCTTTAAATAGTATCGAATCTTTATCATGTCAAGTCTTACAATTCTGACTAAAATCTCGACTTCTTCGTCAGATATGATGAGAACTAGAGAATAATGATATTAGTTCAACAATTAGTCTATGTTCAGTTATAGAAACAGAGAGTATCGTATCTTCACTTTCGATGCTGTTCAACGTATTCAGGAGCTCGCGAAGTTGATTCAAGATTCTTTCACCTACTTCGAAGTTGCTGACAATTCGAAGAACTGTTTCTTGCGACGCGTCTTTCTTCATGCACGTCGCTGAGATGCTGTCATCGTTCTTTTTTGTGACGCAAATGAGAGCGAAGAAGTCAAGAAACTTTCGTTTGAATAGATGCTCTCTTGATATATCAATATTGTGTGAGTCTTGATCAAGATCATGTATCATGAGATCGTTGCGAACAGAATTCAACATGCAAAGAAGAACGACAGCTTGAATGAAGTGACTTCGCAGATTGTCAATGATTTCTATGACAGTCATCTGATTTGCTCTTTGCTGATTCTGATGATATGAACATTCTAGACTCTGCAAGCTGAGCACGTTCTGAATTGAACGAACTGTCTGAGCTTTAGTTTTATCGCTCAATTCATTGCAAACATGAAAGTATGAACAAGTACTGCTTGATGATTGTCGTATTCTCTGTGTATCTAGCTGCTCATTGACTGTTTCAGCGAGCAGTCTATACTGAGATGAGACACGATGCTTAGTTTTGTTATGTCTTTCAAAATTGTAAACATGAAGAATGAAACTCTTGTGATCTGATAGCTCGAAGTCGCACTATTCACTATCTAGTGTGACGTGCAGTAGCGTGAATAGATTTCGACTACACTTATCGTGCAGAAAACATTTTCTAACGTCTATTTATTCGAATTACTATGTAGTAAATCAACAAGAATGAGAATGCTGTATAAGTTTCAGATAAGTGCTTAAGCGATTTCTCTTCTCAGCAAAATTGTCATCAGTCTTCGCTTCTAGTCTGCTCAGAATCTCATCTATCATATTTTCTAAGTTCTTTCTCATCAGCGAATCTGCGTGTTCATGACATCATCTTTAGAGTTTGAGTAGATCAATCTCGAAGACGTCTCAAGTGAACATAGATGCGAGAAGAATTCGCTATACACTGATCATCAGTTTTAAGAAGAGCGAAGATAAATGTATGTCTTGCTGTCGTTCTTCTTTGTCGATCGTCTGCGTTCTTCTTGAAAAGTTCTCGTCATCATGATCAATCAATGTGCTTGTAGTACTTTGAGAATAACGATAGTAGTACGATGAGCTGAGTCGACGCGCGTGCTAGATCAGATCAATAATAGAAGTCAATAGAATGATGTGTCGCGAGACGTGCATGATTTCAAAGAAATCTATGTCTGCTGCACTAATTTACTAGAAATATCACTTCTTGCTCACTTATGTTTTCTTGACGACATTTTTCTAATAGACGAGAATGACTCTCAAGATTGACTCGTTCATGATCATCTTTCATCGTGTGAGAAATCACAATTCGTTCGTAAGTCTACGAAATGCTCGCGAGCTCTTAATCGTCAAATGTAGTTTTAAGATATGTACTACGTGTCATATATTCATCGTTCACTTCTTCATGAAAGCTTTCATGTTCTTTCAAATTTCGTAGAAGCTCGACGACTAATGATAGAAAGAAAGAATCGTTTTCGATGTCTGTGATCTTCGAAACGAGATGATTCTGATATGATGACTGTGTGAAGTCTACTCTAGCTCTGTATGTCATCAATTCATTAACGATCTTGTGTCTTTCAGAGTGATTTTCTTTCATATGAAGACTCTTTCATGATGTTTCTTTTGCACGTGATGCAGTTGAAATATATTATTGATGACAACTCTCTTCAGCATATGTTGTTGTTGAAATAAGACATCAATGCGAACGTTTATTGCAGAAATCTGTAACTCGTTGTTGATATAGATTTCTGACTCTCGAATTAAGAGTATAGTGTAAGTTTCGTTGATCATCACGACTTGATAACACTTCTGTGAAGTTAACATGCGCAGCTCGATATCGAAAAGTCTTATCTTTTCTCTTATTTTCTTCTTCGCTACTCTTTCGATCTCGAATGAATCGAATGAATTGATCATAAGAAATGACGCATCTTTTCAGAAGTCTTCTTCACGAAATTTAAAGTTGATGCGAATCTTTGTGTTATCTGATCTCTTCTCAAGTTGAGTCTCAGACTTTCGTGCTTTTTTCGTCGAGAGCAGATTTGCTGAAGTCTCGTCTCGATTTACGTCTTGTTCTGTTTGCTGATTTGTTTTCTCTTGATCAAGTTCTTCTTTCTCAAGTAATTCTTCTTGTTCGAGTCTTTGCTGATTCTGTAGTCTTTGTTGATTCTCTAGACTTTGATACTTTAGTCTTTTTCGTCTCTCTTGCTTCTGTCTTTCTCGCTCTTCTTGCTTCTGTCTTTCTCGCTTCTGTCTTTTTCGTCTTTGTTGCTCTTGTCTTTCTCGCTCTTCTTGCTTCTGTCTTTCTCGCTTCTCTTGCTTCTGTCTTTCTCGTCTCTGTTGCTTCTGTCTTTTTCGCTCTTCTTGCTTCTGTCTTTCTCACTTCTCTTGCTTCTGTCTTTCTCGCTTCTCTTGCTTCTGTCTTTCTCGCTTCTCTTGCTTCTGTCTTTCTCGCTTCTCTTTCTTCTTTCTTTCTTGCTCTTCTTTCTTCAGTCTCTCTTTCTTTAATCTTTTCTGCTTTATCATTTTTTGCTTCTCTTGTAGTCTTTCTCGCTCTAATCTCTTCTTATTCAATCTCTCTTGTTCTTGTCTCTCTTGCTCTTGTCTTTCTTGCTCTAGTCTTTTAAGTATCTTCTGTTTTTGTCTTTTCTGCTTCTGCTTCTGCTTCAATCTCTTCTGCTTTTGCTCTTGTCTTTTCAGCTTCTGTCTCTTCTGCTCTTGCTTCAATCTTTTCAGCTTCAATCTTTTCAGCTTCAATTTCTTCAGCTTCAATCTCTTCAGCTTCAATCTTTGCTGTTCTTACTTCTGTCTCTTCTGCTCTTGCTTCAGTCTCTTCTGCTTCAGTCTCTTTTGCTTCAATCTCTCTTGCTTCAGTCTCTTCAACTTCAATCTCTGCTGCTCTTGCTTCTGTCTCTCTTGCTTCTGTCTCTGCTGCTCTTGCTTCTGTCTCTTCAGCTTCTGTCTCTTCAGCTTCTGTCTCTGCTGCTCTTGCTTTCGTCTTTTCTGCGATATGTGTGCATCTTGCGATCTGTTCATATTCTCGTCTGTGCGATCAGAAACTCGAGAAATCGAATTCAAGATCAAGAATAATGATCTTTCAAAGAATGCAAAGTAGACGAACTTTCGAACGAAAAAGAATGTAATTCTCTCGTCTTGTTTCTTCTTCTCGTTGTGTAGATGATTTACGAACAGAAACTCGTCATTCTCTACATAATTTTCTACGCGTGATAGCTCACATCTTCATTTCTTTATCTCATCGACATCATTTATGACTAGCAGAGACTTCGATCTTTCGAATTGCGCTCTTGCAATCGTTGACTTTGAACATTGCTTTAGAGCGATAATCTCAAGAGACTTGAAATCTAATCGATCAGTCAGATCAGCAAAGTCGCGCAGCATCGTTTCATATGTGTTGATCATCAGTCTCGTCAGAAGCTCTTTTTCTTTGAGCTTTCTAGACATTTGAAGATAGTGACGCATGACATAGACATGCAACTGTCGATAGCTCAGATTCACTAGATTTATCAAGCTTGTCGAGCTAAACGTAAAGCTGAATTTCGTGATCTGAATGACAGTTCGATCTGCTCTTTGATTTGCGTCGCAAAACGTCTTTTTCAGCGCGATGAACACAATGTTTCAAGAAGATAGACTTATCAATTGTTTCATGCAATTGACGCACGCTTTCAGATATTTGATGTTCTTGAAGAAAGTAAACAGAGAAGAAATCAAATCGTCGACGACTTGCAGTTTGTCTCATATTGTCACACGCTCTTGCTCGCTAAAAGCGTCGAATATTCTCTCTTCTAGCACTTGATCTCGCAAAACTTTGACATTCAGCGTCGATAATCGTGATGCTTTCAGCTTCAGAGCTTTCACTGTGACTTGATTTATCTTGTGCATCGCGTTCTTGTCTTGCTGAAGTAGCGTCTTTCAGATCTTCTTGATATGATTGAGATAACGCAAACTTTTCTATCGAAGAATAAGCAAATCAGAGCACTCGTCAAGTATCTGCTCATCTCATCACATTTAATGATCATGATTGTGTGTAGTGTGCTATTTCTTCAATTCTCTCAAAGATCAGTGATGTTCAACAGAGCATCGCAAGTCGCGATCAGCTCATTGTGTCAAAAAAGCTGTCTCAGACATCTCTTTTCATGCGCAGTCAGACGATTTCATCATCGTCGTTCAAAGCTAAGATTGCGTTGAAAGTGATATTGATGTATCTTGTGATAGATCTCGTCATCGACGAACTTTTCTTCATTGAAATACTTCTCGATCAGATATGTTTTCAGCTCGCGATCGATGTCTGTAAAAGATAGAGATCAGAAGCGTTGATTTTGAGAAGAGTTTCATCGTATCTGCGAGATAAAGATTCACTGTTCATCATTTATTCGCTGAAGAAAGAACTTCTTTTTCTGTCTGAATTCTGTGTCGTTCGTGCAGACATTTCAGCTGATAGTCGATCGAAAAAACTAGCTTCGAATATTCGCTCTTCGATTTAGTCAGCAATGCTTTCGCTGAGATTTCTGAAATCAGTATAGCAGCATCGAGATGTTGCTGATCAACAACAGCACAGATGTGATTATGTATGTCAAGTCAACGACATTCTTTTCGAAATATCTATTTCAATCTTTCTACGTTCGTGTCATTGAGCTTTTCTGACTCATTTCATCGAAAATGCAGTCACTTGAGCCTGACGCGAGTCGTTGCTTTGTATTTATGCTCTTTTTTCGCCTCGAGTCTTGACTCTTTGTCGTGCGCTTGAGCTCGTCACATTTCAAGAAGATTTACTTGATGAAGAATGAAAAACAAACAGATACATTAGAGTGTCTTGCGATCTGACAATGCTTGTACTTTGTATTGCGCGTCGTTTCTGACAGACTTCAAAAAGTGCTGTCATTCTTCTACTTGAAACTGTTTCTCTTTCTGTGCTTTAAATAATTTCCTGATCATTGTCGATTTACTTATACGTCGCATTGTTTTCGACGTTTCATTCTCTTCTCGACTGTATTTTCTATTCAACAATCACATCAAATCTTCAAACATTTTCTCATTCTTCACGAATACTCAGCATGAGTTCTCAACTCTTCAAGCGTGACACTCTGTTCAACATGAGAAATCTGAAAGAAGTCGAGCAGTTTACTTTGATTACAGAGTCTCATGACAATGTCACAGAATTGAAACGACATTTTCAGAATCACTCGATCTCTAAAAACAAAGGTTCAAAAAGAAAAATATTTCTCTCTTCGCAGAGAATTGAGATAGATACAAGGCTTGAAATTCGCGAATATAAGGGAATGAAAAACAAATCTTCGTGAAAAAGCTACAAGAAGATCTTTCAGCTCAAGCTTGATCATTTCATTACTGTTGCTGTTCAAAAAGAATCTCTTCGCAAACGTGTCATCGTGAAAAGTTTTTCGAAATCAGACTCTCACGAGAAGCTTCACATGTTACATCACATTCGACACGACAACTTCGTTGTCGTTCTAGAATCTTTTAGTTTCGAGAAATTCTTCTATGTCATTCTCGAGCGTATGAACATCTCTCTTGTTCAAATCGTTGCTTCTTCTCTTTATTTCGACGAGCAAGAATTGACAGTCATACTCGAACAAATAGATCTGACAGACGAGATGTCACGAAGAATGTGCTAATCGCAATAGATACTTGAGAGTCTTGTCTATCTTATCTTTCAGAAAATGAAGCATGAGTCTCTCAGTTGCTTCAACATTCTTTTAAGCGTCGAAGAAGACGTCAAAATCGATCAATCTCAATCTCAGTTCACAGAAGACTTCGTTAACATTACATGACAGCGAATCAAGAATGCTGTTGTCAGATCGCTTCGTCAGACGAGATCAGTATTAGAGATGTAAGAATGCTCAGTAGAATCATGATGAAACTCATGCAGAAATGCATCAAAGACGACGAAGTTATCGATGTCGAGAATTTGAATCGTTGATCTTTCAACTTCGACGTCGTCGAATTTCTGTCGACGACGACGTTTGCTTCTTCGATAAACGAGCTAATGAAGATGAGTTGCAATCTAGTCGCTTCAATCAGAATCTAACATTTTCAGCATTGATTGCTTCAGTGTGATTGACGAAAGAATTAACTCGAGTGAATGATGAACTGAGCTGAAGTTTTCGCGTGAAGACTTCACATGTCAGTATAGACGATTCTTTTTAGAGATTCACAAATATCTTGACATGTCAATCTAAAATTATAAAACCTCTGTTTCTGAACTTTTTGCGTCGATTTAGTGAGTTGAAATTCTTTTCGTTTCTTGAAATGAATTCTAAATATAGCGCATCATCAAAAATGATGACAATTTAGCTCTGCTCTTATGAGTCATCATTTTCTGCTTCTTTTCTAATACTCTTGATGTTTTCTCTTCTCAACTTTTTTTATGTTTGTTCTCACGATCAGTTCTATTCAATCTCAGTTTCACATATTAAAAGAATCTTGACGTTTCAATACATTTCTTTATTTTCTTCTCAGTCTTTCTTCTTATCACTTCTTTGATTCACTTCGATTTTTTATCTCTTCTCTGTAATACTGCTTCGACTTCGTATTTTCATGAATGTCACTCAGATATATGCTACTGTCGCGAATGACTTCTTCTTTGTCTTCATTATTGTTAATCTTCTTTTTCGTACAGTGCGATTTCGAGAAAAGATCTCTCTTTTTACGTTCAAGCATCTTACTTACTTGTACTTTCTGAATCGTCATCGACTTTTGAATTCGTGAAGTCGAATCGACGTTCTGATTCAGCTGATTTACATCACGATCAATGTCTTCTGTCTTAGCTTTCGAGTTTTCACGATCTCTAAAGCTGATCTTCAAGTCGAGAATCTATCGCTCGCCAACATGATTTCGCTCTTTGCAGATGCTCATCTTAGTTTTCTGACTGATCTTCTCGAGTTTTCTTTGAATTCTTATCGACGCGTTCATCGCTCGACGAGATTGATGACGTTCGCGCTCAATCTCTTTCACGTACTCGTCATCGTGATCAATCGAACCACTTTCTCGTTGAAAGTATCAAAGTATCTGTTTGAACTGATAGTTAGTCTTTGTTGCTACTTTCATCGTCATCTCTAACTAATCATACTCAGATCGAATCATCGCTGTGTGTTCTTCTACTACTCTCGCATTCTCTCTTGCGTCGATCGTTCTACGAAATCTTTCTTCGTACACATCAAGCGTTGATCGCGCTTTCTGTCTGTTTCATCTGACGTCATCTGTTCTTCAAGTCGCTTTTCTCTCGCATGTACATCTATATCTCTGCTGCGTTGTTTCTTTTCACATCTGTTGTTCAATGCGTCAGTGTACTGTGACGAAGCGAAACGTTTCGTCACGATCGCGTTCGAGCTCTTATTAGTCACGTCTATGACATTGTCAAGATTAGCATCAATCTTTCTCGATCACTGAAGATCAAAGTTAAGCAATACATCAATTTATGAATTGCTTTCGTCAGCTTCTGATTCTTCGTGCAGAATCATTCTTTCGTGATGACTTCTTGAACACATGAGAAGCAGAATAGACTGAATCTTTTCGTCGAATCTCGTAAAGAACTGACACGAGAACTTCTGTATCGCGTCGAGATCGACGAGAACGAGAGCGCGACTGATTCTCGTTTGATACTATTCAGTGAGTCTTATGAAATCAGTGTCTCTGTGAGCGAGTATGAAAGCATTCTTCTGATAGTCGCTGAGTTCGAGATGACTGCACACTTGTTGTATCTGAAACAGCTGATTCATGATTATAAGACTCGCAAGGCTAGTACTCTTTGAATTCGTGTGATTTGACAAGTACAACACATTGATAAGCATGAAGCGAGATTGAGAATTCACTAATGAGAAACTTACAATGACAGAGACTGCTCTCGCAGTAGAGTCGCTGCTTAATAATGTCTTGAAAGACGACAATCTGAATAAGATGATGTTCATCGATGCTTTCGTTTGATTCACTGACATGCAGAATAGATTCTCTTCATCTCAATCTTTTTGATCTATTTGAAAAAGAACAAAGTGTCTTTTGATCAACGTGAAACTGTTTATCAAGAATTCGCAGATTTGCAGAAGGTTTTACAAACAGAGATGAACATGAGACATTCAGAGAATATCGAGATCGCGCAAGAAAACGCTGAAAGTGCGCAAGAATTCAACGAAAAGATGCAGAGCGAAAAGAAAAAGATGCTGATGATGAGTAAGTACAATTCGCTCTTTGCGTATCAAGACTGATCGTGATTTAGTATTCGAGATCAATAAGCAGCGAGATGATCTACGAAGTCTTGTACGTGACTATTTGAATGATCGAATAAAACTACTGAAATTGAAATATCAGCTCTCGAAGCGATAGAATGATTGCATACTATTTATCAGAATGACAGAATTGAGTAACAAGGACTTGAGTTTTTGTTACTGCTCATGATGTAATATTTACAATAGAATCAAAGAAAATCGATCACATGTATTTGAAGATGAAATACGTATTGATTCAAAAATCATTCCTGTACGATCTTCATTAAATGTACAAGAGAAAGAAAAGTAGAAGTGTCTAATACGTTGATCTTAAGTCATGTAGTGTGTTTCTACGAGTGTCTTGATACATATGATGTCTCAAGATGTATAATGTCTTTCTACATGTGCCTTAATACATATAGTGTCTCGTGACATATGTCTCAAGACGTATAATGTCTTTCTACATGTGTCTCAATACATATAGTGTCTCGTGACATATGTCTCAAGATGTATAATGTCTTACGACACGTGTTTTCAGACATATAGTGACTCAAGACACACAGCGATTCAAGACATAGTGTTTTAAGACATATAGTGTCTTACGACATGTTTGCTCTCTTCATCGACTCACATCAGTTCTATGCTGAGTTCTAGAATAAAGCACGTGTGCATCACATCGTTGACTCAATCACGAGTCAAGTCAATGTGTCTTCTAGACTATCACATCTTGCGAAATTCGTTGAAGCGCGAAAAGAGTCGAAACTAGAGAACGAGAAGTGATAATTGAAGCGAAGAAAGTCAGAGTTGAAGTTTGAGAGACGTCAGAACAGAAGCTGAGAAAAAGTCAGAAATGAGACTCAAACATTCGTCTCGCTTAATTCAATATATGTCTGCACTTTATTTCGTTTCGAATCTTCTGCGTCAGAAAAATATACAGAATGTCTTACATCGCAAAAGCAAAGACGCAATCGTTTGCAAGAATGAAAGATAATATACTTATTGATCGTGAGATCACGAAACATGATCTTTCATCATAACAGAGATTGCATGTATGATTCTGATACATTGATCTAAAGCTGACTAGTCTAGAAAGAATCATATTCTTTGCCTGTCAATTTACTATTCAGAGACTTTGAGCACGTCACGTGAAGAACTGAGTTTCGCTTATCTCTTCAAAAAGCGAATCACAATCTTATTTTTGAAGAATCTGCTCGTGAGAAGTGCTCTTTCAGCGACTACTTTCTCATATTCAGAAGTTGTTCACACTATCAATAACATTATTGAAAATTTCCTCATCATCTTTTGAGCTGATCGCTTTTCAGTGTAGTAAACAATCAGACTTCTAGCATATTCTGCATTACATTTCATGCAGAAGTCAATGTCATTGTCGAACGTCAGACTCGTACTTCTTCAATCAACGCATGAAAAATCTTCTAGGCTAAATGATAGTTCTATATGTCGCAAACTCAGACTTGAGACTATCATTCTCAAACAATCGCATCAAATGTGTCAATTGCTTTGTCTCTTCTCGCTTACTCTTCATATACTGTCGTATACGTTGTCTTCATCGTCATTCATATCATCATCGCTGTCTTCATCATCTTCTTTCATGTCTTCATCATCATCTTCATTCTCGTCTTCACTCTCTCTTGAAGCTTCACTTCTAATCTCATCTTCATCATCGCTCTCGTACACATATACATACTCTTTGTCGTCATTGTTGCTTTCAAAATTAGCTGCATTCTCGTTCTCGCTCTCGATTTTCACAAGTTGATGAATATGTGTCAGCAATATCTTCTCGATGACGTTGCAGTAAATTGACGACGCTCGATGCTCAGTCACTTTAACTGTCATCTTCAATCAATCAACTTGATTCAGAAGAAAGTCTAATACTCTCTGAAGCTCTGTTGACGAAATCTTCAAAGACGAAGTCGACGAAGAGTAGCATAGATCAGAGAGTGAGAGAGCGTAAAAGTGAGTTCTTACTCTTCGCTCGACTTCAAGTTTCGTCGTGTGAATCAGATTATTTCATGTCTCAAGCGCGAAAGATGATCAATTCTTTGTCTCTGAAATCATAGAATAAGAAGTCAGCGAGTAAGAAGGAAAAAAGTAGACATCTGTGAAGCTTTTGTTATCATGCGAGTTCTGCTGAAACAAGTCAGATGAAATTTGAAGATATTGACTTGACATGTTTGTCATATTCGAATGATTCATGAGTATGATAAATGACTTGCTGAATGACTTTTTGAAACTTTCTGCTGACTCTTGAGAGAACTGACTGAGCTTCAGAGATTCAGCTGCATTTTAATAGATATCTACGTCATTCAATAATGACGAATCATTTCAGCAAATTTCAATTCTTCTGAATATGACGCTCTGCACTAGATTTGATCGCTCTCTACCTCAAGTTTTGACTCATGTTATGTCGTTGATATATACTGCTTTATCGAAAAAGCGCTGTTCAGATCAGCTGTAACTTGAACATCGCATATGCTTGACTAGTAGTTGAAACATGAACGATGAGTTGATGATGTGTTTTGACTTTTTACAGATTCTGAGATTTACAAACTGATTACAGTCACAAAGCTATTTCTGTCTATTTCTGAAGTGAAGATTATCAGTAGAAATCATCAATCAGACGACATGAGCTTCAATTTAAAGAGCGCTTGATGACTTGCAACGAATCTTGATCTTTTTTTCAACGCGAACGCTTCATCAAGCAGATTCAAAGACGTTTTCGTCTATAATGCAAGAAAATTCGATCATATCGCGAGTCGTGATTGATCTTTGACAGTCGATCAGTTCTACATCAGCACAGTCTGACGCTGTCTAAGATAAAACGATCGAGTTCTGACTAACACTAGCGTGATCATTGAATATAAAAGAAAGGTCTGCTCTCTTCGTTTCTCTCTATGAGTCAATCTGAACTCGCTTTACATCGAACTCTGTCAGTCTTGTAGCGAAATCTCGATCATGTCAAAACGTAGAACTGCTAAAGACAAGCTATTAAGTGAAAGACAAGATCTCTCAGAGAAATCTTCTCGAGTGATAAAATCGAAGAAGTTCATTCAATCTGTATCTTCAAACGTCTTTCAGAGTATCGAAATTACGCAGTCGTTGAGCGACAATGAAGCAACAACGATATCTTATCTTTTTTGACACTCACTTGTCAAAGATCTTTCTGAATTTCTACAAGTATCTGTCAGAGCAGATGATCTCTATTGCTCTCAATACAGTTCTAGTTATATGCAGACAAAAGCTTACTTCATTAGATTTGTGTAATTCTAGATTATTGTACTGTATTTCAAAAGCTACAAAGAAGATGCTTTCTCTGTCATCTATCTCTCGCTCTCTATGATTAAGTCTGAACACAATAAGAAAAGTTCATCTCTTTGATGTCAATTTCTGAAGATGCATCGTGCTAAGTTTCTCAAATATCACTGACAAATGCTCATAGATCTTGAGAGAGACTTTTGACAGATGTTTGTAGAAATTTAGAGAGACACTTGAAGAAACTTACATGATTAACTCAAATGATCTGATATTTCTGTGAAATGCGTCGAGATGAGTCTGAATGATCTGATATTCGTATGAGATGCGTCTCATGTAATAGCATCTGACTGCGCAATAAGATATCGCCTTCAATGTTCGATCTCTTGATCTTCTTTTGAGATCAAAGTTTGACTTGCTTCTGTCGCTAAAATTACTTAATAATACTTAATGATCGAGAATTCGCATGCATTCACCTTTCATTCTTCTCTTTGAATTTTCAAATCACAACTAGTGTCAGTCTTCAGCTCACTTGAAAAAGTATAGATGATGACTTGTGTAAACTTCTTGCTCATAGATACTTATTTTAGCTTACGTCAACGATATACACTAGAACTTTGAAAAGATAATTACGATCATCGCTCACTATCAGAGTTTGCTCTTGACGACTAAGTTTGTATTCATTGCGAAGACGAAACTGTCAGCTTTATTTTCATTGAGACTACTGATGTTTTCTCGATCTCTGAGCATGTGATAACGCTAGAAATTGCATTAAAATGTCGTGTGAACGATTAAGATTCTTTTAACATTGATTGAAAGAAGACAGAGACAGTTTATCATTATATGATGTATCGTTTGAAAAGAAATGAGAGTTGAATGAGATCAAAGCAAAAGTATGTGCTGAGTTTGAGAGCTGAAGTACATCTGAGAACAAGAATATCACTATGTTCTGCTTCTGTTGCTGACTTTTAGATTCATGCTCTTTCTTGCTTCGTTTCTGTCATCTTTAATCGTCTCAACTCGACTCTTCTCACTCTACATATCTCTGTTGCAAAACGTTCTCTATAGTTACAGAATAAACGATGACTCTGATTTTCAAGAGCAAGCAGTCAGCATGAGCAACTACTGAAAGCAGATAAGATGTAGAAAGAGGTTTGAGAAATGAAGAAAGATGAGTATATCACTCATTATCTATACATGAGAAAGCGAATGCTATCAAAAGAGCCTTTCTTAGTTGTTGTTTTTGAAGCTCTTCGCTTCACTTCAGAATGCTTCTGTTTTTTTCGATCTCATTCTCAAAAGCAGTTATAGACGAAATCTCTGAATCACAAACGAAGTTACACGATCAATAAACGAAGCTACTAAAGTCATGATCAAATAATGAGCAGAACTGAATTTCATGAATCGTATTCTAGTCAATAAATCTATATAAAAACACAGTGAGAACAAGCTTTATCATTCTTACAAACTCGCAACTTCTACTTACTTCATTTCTGCAATCATCTACGTCTCTGTGAATAAAATTCAAGTCTATATATTACATTCATTTTCTGCTGATCGAAATGATCTTTTCATTCACTCTTGTCATTCTCATTGTTCTATTCGTCAATCATCAGATATGAATCATTCTTTTCATCGCTGACTAACACTGACACAATCTAGATCTCAGCGATGTTCGTCAAAAGCCTACTTTCTAAGCGTCTCAGCGATATAATCTGCGATTCTGTAAATCTCATCATCAAGTCGATTACGCGCTCGCAGATTCAAGTCGCAATCAATGATTGAGAGAGTTGACTCTCGCTCAGCATTGCAACTATCGACGAGAGACAAGAGCTTCGTCTCGATTCTTCGTCTTCAACAACATTGAATGATCACAAAGAGATAGTCACGCTAGAATACAACAATATGATAGATGCTTCAAATACTTTACTCTTTTCACTTCGCACACTTCTTTAACTCTAGACTTCTTTCCTCATTTTTCTCATTGAGTCACGTCAAACTAGAATTCTCAAGACGTTGTGATCGTCATTAAGACATCAGAAGATGATTCACTTTTGAACGCAGCAAATGAGATGATAAACAAGTGTTGAGGCATGAATAAGAATAAAGATAAGAATAGAATTGCATTCGCGCAATTTTTCTTTGACGAGAGCGAAAATAACTTAATCATTTGAAAGCAGTGCAGTTCTAAAGATAAGAACGAGTGAAACAACTGTGATTGAAATTCGATTTGATCGTTTATGTTTAAACGACAGAAGGTTAATTGTCTATTTTATCATATTTGTACTGATTGAAACAGCTCTAATCATGTCATAAATATTACTCAATAGATCAAGAACTCTTCTGCGACGAAGTAAGATGTTTGTTGATTTATTCTCACTTCTAACTTGACGTTCTGAATATTCAGCATTCAAAAGCAGTTCTCAAAACACTTTATATTTGTGTCTTGAGAGATGATCGATTTATGACTCTCTTTTTCTTGAATTTGAACTAACATATTTCTTCTAGTATGTTAATAATCGTTCTATTTCTAGAGAGTCACTTCAGGCACACTTTCTGCTTCTACATGTATGAGGCAGGAAAAAGAATTCTCGTTCTCTTCATCAAAATAGTCGAGAAACTCTCTATTTTCTGACTTTTTTATATACATCATTAGTTCAATTCTATAGCTATACATTTAATACTTTGTAGCATAGTTGTTTTGCTTCTTTGCTTGCTTCATTCGATCTTTCATAGTCAAAACAAGCTTTCTAATATCATTAATTTCAATTCGATTTCACTTCTTTTGATGATTCTTCAGATATTTTCAATGACATTGAAATCGAGACTGCTTGAAGAACTCGTAATATAGATGATATTTCAACGTTTTTTAGCTTCTGAGAAAGAATTATGAGGTTTCGTTTCAGCTAAACCGTGTGCACTGTTTTTATCTTCGTATAAAATTGAAGTAGCGTTTGTAAGCCTCATAGTCTTATCGAAATAGAAACTCATCATCGAATCGATGATCTGCTGAGCGTAATTCTTCTGTGTAAATTCTTTCTTGATTTCATGATCTTTCAGAAATATCAGAGGGGATTTTCAATATCAGTCAATCGAATCTCAGCACAAAAACGACGTACGATCACTTCTAAACTGATAGAAATTGCAGTCAGAATTATAATTATCTCTCATCGTGTGTATCATCATCTTGATGGCTTGCATACTCGTTGTCAGAGTCATCTCGTCGCTGAAATGTCAGTCATATCAATACTCGATGAATTGCTCGTCTCTATGATTCGTATTCACTCAAAATACACGCTTGATGACTTCAACAGCACTGATAAATGAATGATGATAGATCTTGCACTTGTGAAATTCAGTCTCGTTCATTGCTTTTCGTATAGTTCGTGCACAGACGTGTACATCGCATACGACTTCGAGACTTTCCCATGTAAAAATCCGTGTAGTATAGTTTTCACAGATCTTTCGTATCATTTTTTGCATCTCATCTGAATCTATGATCTTGTTTCTTTCTCTGAAATTAATCTGACGACGTACAGACTTTGAAAGAATGTTTTGAATGATGCGATGATTCATATCGAGATCTTCAGCTATTCGATGCTTCGATAGATGAAAGTCATGATAATAGGTGTGAACTTTGATCTTGACGAGAATGTGTCATTTCGTATTGACGACGTGATTGCTGAGCGATGACATAGCTCTTCTGAATAGCTTCAATTTGATGTGTTTGATAGTGTAGTAGATTAAATATTGAAGAAAGTAAAAGATGTGTGAAAATTCTCGACTATTTGAATGAGAGAAGAGAGCGAGAATTCTTTCCTCTGTCTCGTACGAGATCTCGATCAAAATTCTTCCGCACCTCTTAGTAAGCGAACATTAAAAACTCGAAAGTCGATGAATTTTCTGCGCAACAGCAAACGCTACAGATTTTTGTTTTCAACAAAAACTAGTTTATGATGCAATCAAGAAGTTGCTCAATTATAGATGTGAATTTTGTAATTTTCAGAGAACATTCGAAAGCGCTATGATTTTTACAAGTCAATGCAATTTTGATGTGTTGCGAAGAGTGCGAAAGAATTTTGATCGAAGTCTCGTACATGTAGAAGCAGAGAATGTGTCTGAAGTGACTCTCTATTTATATTGCTTCACTGCTGATCGAGCTGCTTGCATTTTATTTTTGATTGCTAGAAAACATCAAGATAAAAATGTACTTGATATCAAAAAAAACTCTATTATTTTTTATTACGAATGAAAGACTGATATTCTCATGAGAATCGCGAAGACAGATTGACTCTGAATTCACTCTTAAATCTGCAGAGCGTGAAATGCAGACTACTATAATTTGCTGTTGTGCATGTGTCTTTCATCATTCATAGAACACAATGATAACTCTGATCGATAATTTCCCAAGCTCATTTATACTTCAGTCTCATGTGCTGTCAGTGTGAGAGTGTCTAGAAGCTTATGAGTCGAGTAAATCAAAGACATCTCATCGCAGTTTTCCCTTTCTCTGATGTTGTTGTTTCATCATCTCATCTCATCAAGCATGACTCATCAATCATTGAATCATCAGTACACAGATAATACATGCAAAATTGATGAGATTGAATACAATAAACAGAATATAGAAAGAGCAAGTAGAGTCTATTCACGCAATACTATCTTATGCACTTTCGCAGTATGATTCTTAAAAGTCATGACATTTGACAGAATCAGTTTGACTGTCTTGCATCGCGAATGCAAACATGAAATTTTATCATCTGATGCGAAAGTCTTCAAGTGCTTCTCAATCTCATTCAGCATCTTGTTTACTTTACTATACTCAAAAGTTCGCTTCTCGTAAAGCTTGTGATCGTCGTTCAGACAAAAGATGCATTGCTTTGACTTGCACTTTGTGAGAAATGAATTCACGATATTCTCTTTCATATCATCTGCAGATGTTTTCGATTCTTCTTGTTTGACACTTCGCTTTGATTAATCGCGACGCTGAGTTTTCTGTCGACGACATAAGATCGTCAGAACTTCAATGTCTTTAATTCTTCGAGTTAATATTTTTTCATTTGTGAGATCGATCGCTGATTGACATATTCAGCGCACAATTTCGGCTCGTTCAGAAATATTGTATTTACGACGCGTCGCAGATTCATTAAACATTGAGTTCTTTTGATTCGAAGAGACAGAGAACTGTAAGTCAAAGACGATTGTATCGATCTTTCGAAAATGTCGCTTTCGACTCTTTTCAATCATAGAGTGTCGCAGTTCGACTTTGAAAGAATTCAATCGAGCTTGCGCTCTCATTTTTTGATTGTACAGTGATGTTTCTTTCGTCGTATTGATGAGTTTGTAGCTTTGCGATTTCAGCTGAGCAGTGAGAGTCTTATTTCTGTTGCTGAGATGAATGATCTTTGAATGATTATGAAACTCTGCTTTTTGCTTCTTCGATAATTCTGTCAAAGTATTGAAATCAGCAGTCAAACTGACGAGTCGAGTCATCTTTTGCATCATCTCATTGAAGAAACGTTTCAAGAAGCAGACTTTGATGTCAACTTGAACGTCTTGATCAAGATAGTATTCAGCTGCGTCTAATTTATGATCGAATAGTTGATCTTGTACGCTGACGAGAGTCTTCTCTGTTCAAGTTCTCGAGATTAGTATTTCTTGATAAAAAAAAATTCGAGTTCAGATATGAAAGAAAAAACGTACTGTTCACAACATTCAAAAGATCACGTCTGAGATACTTCTGATCGAGATTGTCTTGAAGTTCAGTCTTTCGTCTCGTTCGCTTCAGATTGCGAGCAAATGTGTTGACGCGAAGAGATTTGATAGATGATGTCTCGGATTTCTTGAAGTCACGCATGAGCTCACGCAATACAGAAAGATCTAAAATCTTGCGTTTTTATTTCAGCGTGAGACTTTGCTTGTCTGATGACATTTTCACTCAAAATATATTTTTGATATCGTGAATCGACTCAGCTTCGAAAGTCTTGTCAATGAGCGCGAGAGATAGAAGATGATCGAGAAGACAGAACAATGAATGATTGTTCTTTTCATCGATGATCAACGTTTTTCTATATGCACACACATCAGCTATAGACATGATATCTAAATGACTCAAGTATACTCACATGCGAGAGTGATTGTCTTCGTCTTTAGTATGAAGCAATGTGATCTTCGTGAAGATTGTGTTGAATTTTTCGAAAGTAGAGCTGAAAACTATATAGATAGTAAAATGTCGATACAGAAACAATCGAGTTTCTTCGAATTCTGCAGTACATTCATCATCTGTGTTGCAATTCTCGTCAACATTGTTGCGTAAACTCAAGTCACTGTCGCTGTCATCGTCATCGTCATAAGTCGTATTAGAGTCGTTATCGCTATCGCTGTCATAAGCAATATTAGAATCGCTATAGTCTTCATCGTCATGATCATGAAGTCTGATGAGCTTGCTATCAACTTCGCAGTCAGAATCGACAATCATCAAAGTGTTCTCTTCACGATTGCTGTTCATATCGTGATCTTCAATCGTTGTAGTATCGCTCAAACTGAGATCATTGATGTTGAGAAGATTAAGCTTGACTCTGATATCGAAGAGAGAGCACAGTCTACAATCGAAAAATTCGTTCATAAGTATTTCTGTGAAATGCTGAATTCGCTGACGCTCATTCGAAAATATTGAATCATCAATGACTCAGTGAGTATAGAGTCAAAGATACAGATCGTCGCAATCTGCGACGAGTTTTTTCATGAAAAGTGTACGAAGACGAAACTGAACCTCGAGATGTTTGATATACTGCGCGAGATCGAGCGATCAGTCAAAGTTTCTTCTGATTTCAAAACATTTCTTACATTGCGAATGTCTTTCTTGTCGCTCTCGCTGAAGACTCGATCAGTCTTATCAAGAATGTGCATTCGTAGAATTCGTCAGTAATTTTTCAGACTTGAGACTGCTTCTATTCTCTTGTAATTATTCATGATTCATAGCAAGAAGACTTTGAGATTCGATGACTCTGCTTCTTTCAAAAAGATGTTCGAGCGCTTTTCGAGTTCGTAACAATGTCTAGAATCTTCATTAATATTGACAGTCATGACACGTAGAAGATTAAGAATATTCTATCTTTTGATCTTTACTATCACAGATGTCAGACTCTTCTTCGTGTTGTTGACAGATCTTGAAGAAGTTCGTCTCTTCTCTGCGAGTTCTCTGCGCTGTTGAGTGTAAAAGCTGAAGGACAATCTGACAGTTTTTCGTCGTGTTTGCATAATGAATGACTGCTATTGCGAAGGACAGACAGAGCATGATAAAGTAGCTGTGAATTCTGATGACAATTTTGCGATCATAGAAAAGAACGATAGCGAACGAGATGTGTTGTACAGACAAGAACGAAAAGCGAAAAGGGATTGCGTGACGCTGCGATTGAGAGTAGAGGATGAAGAGATTCGAAGAAGAAGGATAGATACAGCGTAGTGAGAGATGTCATGTTCTGTACTTATGTTCACTGCTCAAGACTCGATCGACGGTAAATTGAGAAGAATATCTTTGTGATTGTAAGTCAGAAATGAAGTGCAATTCACGAGGGAGCGCAATCCCTGCGAGGGCAGAGAGCATCTGAGACTAGCAGATCCTTGTTTCTCAATCGAGTTCGACTCAATAGTTTTGTCGGTACGAGTCTTTTGCTCGCGATGTTCTGGCAGCGTAAAGCGGCTTCAAAGGCTCCCGGATTGAAACGTCCAAACACCTAAAAGTAAATACTGACTGTAATTTACTTGGGGTCCCACTAAACATACACCCCTTTTTACTACATTGACGCCCCCCGTTTACTACACATACACCCTCTCAATAGGTCTAGCGGCTATTCAACTAGGGTTTAGCGGCTCAATAATCATAACAACGCGCACACGTTCTTCTTCATCAACCAACCTCTTTACCTACCCACCACTCACCCTACCTCATCGCCGCCATGGATCTTGCACCCCCTCCAGTGGGTGAGCTCTATGTGAACCACGAGGAGCTCATCGCCGCCGCCAATACATGGGCTGGAGCTCACGGTTACGCGCTCAATATCAAACGCTCGAGCAAAAACAAGCGGGGAATCAAGGATAAAATTTGGTTGAAGTGTGATAGAGGCGGTAAAAATACGAGTCCTGTCGGGCAAAAGAGACTACACGCCGGTTCAAGGCTCATCGAATGCCCCTTCAAAGCAATAGCTAAATGGTCGCTTGACGAGGCGGGTTGGTTGCTCAGAATCGAAGATTCAGCTCATAATCACTGTCCTACTAGTGCAAAATCCACCTATTGCAAGGGCTCGAGGTAGATCAGTTGGTGCAACTGCAGCTGCAGCTCGTACGCGCACTGAGCAAGAGCTAGACGACTCTACCCAACGCGAACCCAGTCAATTTGAACGCGTGGAAGCGAATCTGCAGCAACGAGCTGAGCAAGAGCTAGGGCAAACATATAGGGAGGGTAGGGGTAGGGGCCGAAGCAGAGGTAGACCGCGGGTCGAAGGTAGAGGTAGAGGGCGGGGGCGAGGTCGAGGAGGTAGAGGGGGTGAAGCTTCGGCTGAGCCTCTATCCGAACATCAGCAGGAAGCTCCAAACGATGAAGGCTTCTACGAGGTGTTTCAAATTTGATATGTAGAATAGTTGCAAATGTAAATCAGCTTCGAAAAACATACATATCGACCCCAAAGATACTTAATTTTTGGTGAGCCGCTCATATAAAATCAAGTATCTTTAAAGTATGTTCGTCTGTTTCAAAGCTGCCAAACCCTAGTTGGGTAGCCGCTAGACCTATTGGGGGGGGGGTGTATGTGTAGTAAACGGGGGGCGTCAATGTAGTAAAAAGGGGTGTATGTTTAGTGGGACCCTTTACTTGTTGGTGTTCCCGCATCTAGAATTGACACCTCTTCGGTTTGGGAAAAGCGCATCGCTTGACTGTTGTATTATCTCAGACGTTCTTTAGAAATACAAACATCGCTACTTCTTACTGCTGAATATGTGAAAGGTCACTATGAATCCTCACTTCCCCTTTAACCTGCCCGGCTGTAATGACTATGGCTCTTCTTACCCGCAAATCAGCTTTGGCCCTCCCACCCCGCGAATGTCATCTAGTCCACCTCTGCGCTCTCTCGAATATCCACTGCCATCCATCCCCAAGCCACGCGACATTACTCCTCCAGAGAATAAACCAGTGCAAGAAAACGGTGTGAATACGGCAAAAGCTCAACCCTTGTATGAACAAACTCTCGCTATGATAAAGCAGTTGGAGAAAGAATGTCCGGAGAGACCAATATCGATTACGCTATCGAGCAGAGACTTCCAAAAGCTAATGGATGACTTGAAATATTCTGAATCAGATCAAAAGTAGAGTATCCCTCTATGAAAACGTGTGATTGCTCTGCTAATGTATTGATCATCTCTAGATGGCCAAGATACTCTTATAACGCGTTGACTTCAAAGATGATTGTTCAGTGCATGCCGAGTCCGCTTCATCAATGTTTTTCTGAAGCATTCCTCGTAGCAGTTCATCGTACAACAGCTGATTTACCGCCCTCTATTGACTCAACAATTACTACCACGTCAAATGAGGATTTCAATGAATTCTTCGAACAATATGAAGACTCTGAAAAAATTCCTGATGCTGCTGTATTTTTGGATGACATCAACGGAAGTACTCAAGTCAAGATTGCTATGGAGATTGGATTTTTTGAGAATTATCAAGACTTGATTCAGAATATCAGAATGTGGCTAGAAGAAGCTGGCGCGGCTATAGCGATACTGGTCAAGATCGAAGAAGCTTCGATATACGGGAATCCTGCACGCAATCTTGATGACCAGGAAAAGACAGAATTTTATTCTCAGACACCAAAGCTGAAGATCCAAGATTTCAATATTGATGGAGAATTCGGCCCGGCTACTTGCAAGGGACTTCAATGGGTAGGGAAGATCTCATCTGCGACTCTGGAGGTATGGAAACGAGATTCAAGGACTGGATTAGCAATAAAAGACCGAAATGATATTGTTAGTTGTTGTTACTGCAGTTAATCGAGGCATTCGCTGTTTGCTAATTCAATTGTCATAGGATCTGCTTACTCCTCGTGCTCAATTCAGAATCAAGCTTAGCGAATTCCTGCCTATTGACCCGCAGTATGATCGTACGATATCCCTTGAGGCAGAGAGATTCCACATTGAGTTAAAGAAAGCGATTCGACGTTTCGCGCTTTACAGATACTTAAAAGCAAAAAACCAGTATGAGAAGCAGCTGGGTGAGGATATGCGGGACCGAAACTATTCAGCCTAATTCGAAGATCTCACAGGTGTCCTAACCAGCTTTCGCAAAGAGTGTAACGAGTACTGGAGTTTTGTCTTTCAAACCAGTAGTGCAAGGGCATCATGAAACGGCTTTAATACATCGGGAAGAATTCAATCAGAGGTGTTTGAGTACTCGAAATATTTACAGGCGACGTATCAGAGTTTTCTGAGAGGGGATCAGAGTCAACGGAGGGAGTTATCACTTTAGCGTTGTCGGAATTGTTCAAGATCATAAGCCAAGTACCGTCGACCTTTTCTTCTAGCCAGCGGACGACTAGGCTGCAGAGATCAGCTTCTGGATCTTCGCACCCAGGGAGCTTTAGTCGGCATGCAATGTCTAAATAGACCTGCTCAAAGATGTTATAATTCGCGGCGTACACCCAGAAGACATGGCTCTTGGGCTGGCTTTGTCGAAATCTGTAAGCGTATTTAATAGCTTGGTGCATGGCTTTCGGCAGGTTTTTGGCATGGACTAGCAAGTTTTTCGCCAGTTCCTTTGGCTCTGATAAATATGGGCTCCCTGATTATGAATAGGTGGCCTAAAGCCCATGAGCACAATGCTTGACTCACCTATGTAGCCTGTTATTTGAAATCCCCGTAGATACGCTACGTTATGAATAGATTTAGAAAACCCTTTCTTTGACCAATTCATCCATGTTGGAAGCACAGACGTAGTCAGGCCAACTGGTCCGTTGCATACCCATGGTCCTCAAATTAGTCCTTTAAAGACTTTGGGTTGGATAACGCTTTCGCCAACGCTGTATCTCCCGCCTCAAACCCATTTCGGAGTCCCTCAACATAATCCGCCACAGTTTCCAATGTCTTGTAGTCTAGAGCCTTTCTGTCCTTCCTCGCAACCACAACATCACCACCATACTCCTTCCAGTTGCTTGACACTACCCCAGTCTCGGGGTCTATCGTTAAGCATATCACCCGTCCGAGACCTTCACCATCTCCATCTGCGTCCTTCCGCATGACCATTTCGATCCCAAGTGCCTTCGTTATGGGCAGAGGCTCGGCATCAAAAACATCGTCCGATGGATCTAATTTCTACTCTGTAGAGAAGCCTCCTTCTACAGAGAGGACGCGAACACCCAGGATTTTATTGGTGTTGGAGGACATGACAGAAGATGCGATGAATGTGCAATTTGACTGGTTATGTAGATTCGATGCCGGACTGAGGTGACAAAGAAGTCAGAGCTTAAGTTTTCTGATGTTCATAAGCATTAACGCTGATACAGCTGGGGTTATTCTGCTACTAAATCATACCGTTTATGTTAATGTGTCGTATGGAACCGAGTATTGACTGCCAAATTTGGGTTCTGCTGAAGTTTTCTGAACCAATACAAAGCCTGGGGTTATAAAGTTAAGATCTCGAGTACAATTGACGCAATGAGTCATAGAAATATCGATAACAAAGCGGCTGTCGCCGATAGTATTGAAAGCGATGCATCGATTGGAATAGCAAGATTCACTGATTTCACGCTAGGTCAACCTGACAACTTTCATTTGGGGTGCAGAATGCACCTTGTGACTTCTGACTGGTGGTTGGTAATCGGACGAACGAGGGTAGAAATGTCAGATCTCGAAGACGGAGTCGGCATGCAGCCTTGTTTATACCCTGTGAACCAATCACAGGGGGTTCAGATGCAGTTGACGGAACGTCGGATGACTGATTCATCTCCTTCGGAGACCTGGATCTTGCGATGCAGCGCTCTTAGAAACGAGGCACAGCCCCCTGTAAAATGGCTCATCCTCGAGCTGTATGATCTTACCGACTAGGCTTTCTCTGAGAAGATAATCCTGCAACTCGACTTCGATATGTCGCACATCGGGCCTTCATGAGAACTCTGCCAATCTGTTCCTCCTCTCAGCAGAGCTGTACCTTATCGGGGTCCGCTGTTTTTTGTCGCAGGCTTATTAGAATACAGTCTCTTCGATATGGAGTTTAAGGAGACTCCAGAATCTGCTTCCCAAGGTCAGTCAATATTCAACGTGTAACTCGCACTGCTGACAGAACTAAAAAGGTGTTTTTACTTTACTGGCCGATCCTGTTCATCGAATGATCACCGAAACAAATTCACTACGTACAACTCATCATTGCACAATCGCGGAAGGTGACATGGTGTCAACTAGCATCTCCCAGAAAAAACTTCCGAGGCTTTCAAAACGGAGACGGATCAAGGTAGCAGAGACTGGGGCACGGAGCTATACGATAATATCTAAGGGGAAACAGACATGGAAACCGCTCACGCTACCTTCAAACCCCAACCCAATTAAGCCAAGTAAGAGGATTGAAAGCCATGGAAAATTGAGTGGGGACAGTAAGGGATGCACCGTTCCTAGATCTTAAATTAATCAGTTTCGACATGATACCAGCAGGAATTGTTGCCAACGTAAAGGGCGTACCCTGTTCCTATTAGTACCTGTGTCATTGCGACCTGTGGGCATCAGTACCGTGGAGGTTTCTGCATGAACCAAGTTCCGAGCCTCCATCTTCTCCCAGGTTAGGTTGAATATTACCATCGTTAGATGCATGTTTTGCGCATTCTTAGACTGGGGTTTCGGCAGTGCCTTGACAGACTATGCAGCCTAAGCCTGCTTCGTGAACGGATGTGAACGTACTGATGGAGGAGCACAGCTCAACTCAAGGAAGCTCACGGGTGCTTTAGGAGGCCACAACAAGACGCATGGGCACCAACCAGTAGTCGAGTGCCTTACCAACGATCTCGAGGCCGGCATCACCAGAAAATGTGTGGATGAAGTTCGTAAACTGCTGACATAAATGCAAGAACTTCTTTCATCAAGGCACATTAATCAAGCAGCACAGTGCATCTCGATATGCAAGCGCCAGGGGGCAGATGTTTCGGAGACGTCTTGAAGCGGCAGAGGTCGAACACTGCCCCAGTGTTCGTATGCATGAAAAGGAGGTTGAGTCGCTGTTCAACTTCCGTAGCTGATAGAAAGTTCTTTGTGTTCATACTATCTCTTCCTGGTGCAAGATCAATACTATAAACTGCTTTCAATAATATGAAGGTGTTTGATGGATGTTGCGGTTACCGCCGCCTCGGCCAACGGACTCCCGGTGAAACAAGTAGGCACAGACGGACCTGGACACCGATTCTACTTCTATACCAAAACCAAAGCCAAAACACATCGATGGGCATGTTGCGTACACTCCAGCATTTCTACGGCGGCGAGTGCTTTTCGCCTTCGCCATTCTCTTTGGAACTTGACTTGCACTTATTCAATTCCTCTACCATTACTCGCAAGATCATCAAGGAATATCGAGGAGTAACAAAAGCAGGCAGTACCTCTGGACATTCGGACCGACCGCCCTCTTCGTTTGCATCACTTTTCTCTGGCGCCAGGTTGACTATGCCGCCAAGCTCATCTTACCTTGAGCCAACATGGCAAAGGGAACTTGCTCGGCCCATCGCTCTTTTCTTTTGGACTATGTTTTACCATTCCAATTGGTAGCTCTTTGGAGGTCATTGCGGAATCGAGATTGGCTTGTTTCTTCAACCATTCTTGTATGATTCACCTGTGGTCTCTTTGTCAGGAACAATATGGACCACCGTTTGTCAAGAAATCATCTGTACTTATATATTTATACATAATCAAAAATGGGGCTGGCCCTACGATGTGTCATGACAAAGGCCACATGCTGTGAGGCAACGTCAGACCGTCAGTTGAGCAGGACTTTGCAGCCGTCTGCATTTGAAAGGGTAAGGGTAAGATGTGCCGCTCCTCCCCTGGCTCTTCCCATGTCTCTCCCGGAGCAAGCTCGATTTTCGGAAAGGCTTGAACGATCCTCGCGATCCCGTATGAAGCAAGCATGAGCCCAAAGTCCTCTGAAGCCCCATCATCAGTTTCTGCTCGGATCTCCGGAGCGCTTGTGTGACTTACTGCCTAGGCAAACCCGCGGACCCCCGTTGAAGGGCAGATAACCCCATTTGATGTCAGCGAGCTCTGAACCATCCCATCTTTCTGGTCGGAAGGTTCCAGCATCAAGGCCGTACAAATCCTCGCGCCGTTGCATATGGTAAACTGAATATGCAATAGGCATTCCTTCTCGAACCAAGATTGGAGAACAGCCATCTGGGCCGCCGCCTCGAGGCAGCGTAGTTGCATGCTTACAGAAACGTGTGTTTATTGGAACTGGGGGATATAACCGGAGTGCTACTCCGTTTTTAGCCTGGGACGGAAAGGACTCTCCCACCTCGACATTGCATCACTTACTTTCTTTGAGAATATTCTGGAGGTAGGGCATGCGCTGAATATATGCTCTAGTGACATCCTTGTCCTGTCCAAGAACGGAGTCGATCTCACTGCGGAGTTTCTTGAGCACGTCGGGGTATCTTACAAGAAGACGGCTGCGCAACAGGCATTCAGTGAGACTCCAAGAGAAGAATATTTGAACTTACAAGACATAAGACATTGTCGCAGCTGTGGTATCTCGACCCGCAATAAGCACGTTGATAACCTGGTCTCGAACAAGTCGTGTATCTCGATGATGCTCACTATAGAGATCATTGATGAATGTGTATTTATCAGATGCGTCTGCGTTGTTCTGCTGCAAGGCGTCTTTGACGAACTGGTCTGTGTATGATTTGACCGTCTTGCAGGCTGCAAAAAACCCCTTTGGAGCATACAAAAAGTATAAGTCACCAAGTCTGACACGAGTAGCAGTGACTAGTGAGGCCTTGTTGAAGGATTGCGAGAACAGATCAATCTCGTGCTTGAAGCTCTCGACAGATTGACCAAGTATCATCGCGATTGTCGTGTCAAGAGTTAGGCGGTAGAACAACGGCTGGAGGTCTACTATGCCTTGAGAATGGCTGAGGGTCTCGACCAGATTTTCCACGTGCTCTCGAAAGCCTTCAAGATTTTGATATTGCATGCGTACAAATTGACGCCGCAGAAGCTCTCGGGAATGTTTCCACGCGGGACCATCTTGAGTAAAGATGCCTTCACCTATCATACTCATCATGGCTAAATTTCGAGGCCCAAGATGAAAGTCTAAGTTGTTCTTTAGATTGGATATTTCATGTAGTGTATTTGGGCCGCGTGGAAATAGTTGGATCTAGCGACGTACCGTCAAATTGGGTGGACAAGATGGCTTCTATATTCTCAGGATCCTTGGTTGCATATCCAGTGCCGCCGAGTATCGTCAGCTCGGCAGTCGGTCCTAATTCTTTAAAGTACTCTGTAAAGAGAGCAAGCAGCTTCTTTTGACGTCCGGCCTTGAATCCTCGTTTGACAACATCCAATGCTAGAGGCCATTTGTACTTAAGCACATATGCTGGCGGCTTGCAGCCATTGCGTTTTCCGAGTTCAGTGTCGGCCTAAAGAGTAAGTGTCAGTTACTGTATTGCAATAGATGTCATCGTTGATTTGTTTGTGCTTGTACCCGGTATTTCGTAGCCTTGGAAATATATTTGTATAGACAGAACGAGCAGAAAGCGAGAAGGACAAAGAGTCGTATGGACGTAATTTGAGCAAGTCCATAGGTCGACCGACCTTGCTCATAAGAGTTGCTGATAGACATCCTTCTTTATTCAGCTAATAAGTCTTCGAAGTCATGTTGTAAGAAGAGATGAAAGTGGATTTGGGATAAGATAGACTCGAGGGAGCTAGGAGCATAAGGCTGACGAGCAGGCTCCGAAGCGCCAGTGCTGAAGCTAGGATGCATCTAGCCAATCATTTCTTTCCGGGGAAGACAGATCTGTGGTTTGGCCCCCGCGCTTAAACCAAGCAGCGTGCATATACATATTGACTTATATATTTAGCACAGCTTGAATTCCTACCGTGTCGCACATGGGTTATACGTTGTGGTTGGTGTTTTCATGATTTCTCGGCGGCACGAGTAAAGTGTAATACGTGCCAAGAGAATCCCTCAAATCTCTGGACGTGGATTCGTCCGATCCGTCCTGGCCCCCTGGATGGATGTACAGTAGCCCTCCAAAAAAAGCAACTTATGTGTTTCGCATCGAAGAAGCCCAGAGGGTGGGTAGTGCTTCAGCCTCATACTCACCTTTAGCGCCCAAACTTGTTATCTACATTGCTTCCGCTTGAGCGCCATGGCAGGATTGTACAATATTCTAAGGTCCTTGCTTTCGTTGAGGGCAAGTCCGATGCTATGGCAGACCCTTTTTCCATCATCGTTGGAACGGCTGGTTTGGCCGATGTCTGCATACGTTTTGCGGGCTTCTTGAAACAAGCCATAGACGGATTTCAAAAGGTAGACAAGGATCTAGAGGAACTGTCGGAGGAGATCACAGCGCTCCGCTCCGTGAGCGACCTGATCAAACGCAGTTTCGAGGTCGATCTAGCCGGAACGAGGGATCCCAATGACCAGCAGATTATAGACAACCATTGGCAAGCCACTCGAACTACGCTAGAAGGCTGTCAAGCCATACTAGAGAAGCTGAGTGCTTTAACAACCGATATCCTGGGCAAGGACAAGCCCAAATATGCCAAATTCAAGAGTCTACGGAAATTCTTGAAGCAGCAGTCAAAGGAGGGCGAATTCATCGAATTGCGGCAAAAGTTACATGCCCATCTGGTCGCCCTGCAGACGAGTCTAGTGGCGGTCAATATGTAGGCGAATTGTTCAAGTACTTCAGCTTCAATTTTGTAACAATGAACAGTATCTACACCCGAGAATCGCAATCATCTTTAAACCACTCTTTTCCAGAACTATCAACGAAGATCCAAAGCCTAGGTGCTGATCTGCAATCCAAAATTGTCGCTTTGCAAGCGAGCATCGAATCATCCGCGGAGAAAAGTGTATGTCATCTATGCCCGGACTTGTCAAAGTATTCGACTAATTATGAAGCTCAAAACTGCTATGACGTCTGCCCAAAACGTGGTGCCCCTCGCATCTCTCAATAAACACTTTTCTACCCCTCAGACTGTCAGCAGTATCTTCACTGGCCGGGCTAACGATCTAGATACGTTGAGAGGTTGCCTCCAGGCTCCAATGTCTACCAACCAGCTTCAAGCACAGAGAAGATTTGTCGTCTATGGGCTGCCAGGATCAGGCAAAACGCAATTCTGCTGCAAATTTGCCTCAGACAACAGGCAAAGGTAAATTAGGATATCAACTTTAATACAATTCGTAACTGATTCAGAGCGCTAGCTTTTGGGGGGTTTTCTGGATTGATGCAAGCTCTAGTGAGCATGCTAAGCAATCCTTCTCGACAATTGCAAGAATCGGGAAGGTCGAGCTGAATGAACGTGCTGCAAAGAACTGGCTTTCCAGCCTCGGTAAAAAGCAGCCGTGGCTGCTTATTATCGACAACGCTGATGAGTTAAGCTTTCCAGTAGAGGAACTGTTTCCGGATGGTGATGGTGGTGTAATCCTTATAACGACGAGGAATCCAATCCTCAAGGTACATGGCACTGCTGGTCCTCGTTACTATCATTTCGTTGAGCTTGGGGAGACTGAGTCGGTTGAGCTCCTCCTAAGAGCCGCCGATGAACCATTGCCATGGTCTCGATCTACCCTCGAGCCGGCGAAGAAGATTTGTAGGACTTTGGGCTACCTGCCACTGGCTCTTATGCACGCAGGGAAAACCATCCTTGCCCGTCTTTGTACCCTCGAGAATTACCTTAGCTTCTTTGAAAAGAATTGGACTCGCATCCGGAAGATGAAAAGTTCACATGACACACGTTCTATTACAGATGCAAATGCCTCTATCTATTCAAGCTACGAACTTATACATGATGCACTCGTGGCCAAGGGGACGCAAGCTTCCGAAGATGCATTAGATCTACTCAAGATCTTCTCCTTTCTCCATCGTCAACGCATCCGAGTGGACATCTTCTTGCGCGCGGCATCCAATCCTACACTCGAAATGCTGGAGCAACACCGACGAGCCCAAGAAGAAAAGGATGTCAACAGTCAAGCACAACCGAATACAACATGGGCTCAGACCTTTAGAAAGTTCGGCTTCGGGATATTCGCCTTCTTGTTGAATCTAGGTTATCGCCCTGTCTTACCACGAATGCTCGGCGATGCGCTTGGATCAAGGTCTTTCGACGAGTTACGACTCCGGGAAGCGTTGAAAGAGCTCTTTCAATTTTCTCTAGTTTTTGCTAATCCGGATCCAAAAGATGACAGTTACTCCATGCATCCAGCAGTTCATTTATGGGTGAGGGAAAGACCAGAGATGAAGATCGGAGATCAAGCAGTATGGTGCCAAGCAACAGCGACTATACTCACCCAAGCCATTCTCCTTCCCCCATTGGGCGACAAAGAGTATGATGAGATCCTTCGAAGGGATCTACTTTCACACGTTTCCCATGTACAGAGCAATGAGCATATGATTCGAGCTAGGTTCTCAGAGAATCAGGAATCCAGAAGACGAATATGGCCGGTGCTACAGCCACGACTCAACCGGGCCCAAGCAATGCAGCTTGTCAAGTTCAGTCTGGTGTACGCGCAATGCGGCCTTTTGGACGAAGCTGAAAAGCTACAATTACAGGTAAAGGACTTCTGTATGAGAATGTTGGGCATAGAACATACATCTACGATGGACATTATGCTACTTTTATCAAGGACCTATCAGCTTACGAAAGGCGACGAGGCTGCGGATCTGCAAAAGCGTGTCTTGGACGTGTGCATCAAGGTTCGTGGCAAGAATGATTTAAAAACACTCAGGGTCATGGACATATTAGGATCAAGTCTGTGGCAGCAAGGACGCATTCTAGAAGCGCGGGAGATTCTTGAAACTGCCGTGGAAGGGTTGAAGAAGGTGCTTGGCGACAACCACATAGACACGTTGAGGGCCAGGGGCAATTTTGGCCGAGCGGTTGGAAAGGACTTCGGGTTTACAAAAGCCATCAAGATACACTCCGAGGTCGTCTCTGGTCTTCGCAACCAGCTCGGCCAATCGCACCTGGATACCCTCATCGCCATGGACAATCTAGCCATGGCTTACTTCGATAGAGCCGCATATGGCTATGGCCACCTCGGAGATCTCAACACAGCAGTCGAGTTGGAACTGGAGGTTTGGGAGGAACGGAAGAAAAAGCTCGGAAAGGAGAACCTATATACTCTCTGGGCCGGTCTGAACCTCGCACGTATCAAGGCCTTACGCGGCGAAATCGACGAAGCCTTAGCGATATTCCTCCCGGGGCATGCAATCGCAAGGCGAAACCTAGGCGAAACCCACTTCGGCGTTCTCTTCGGCAAACTTCACTATGGCCGTATTCTTACCTACGCAAAGAGATACAAAGAAGCGGAGGATATACTATTGGAGGTTATTGAGTCATACGAGGGGCCGCGCAAAGGGCATCCTGACCGCTTGCTTGCGATAATGTCTCTGATCAAGTGCCGAAATGTGCTGGGCAAACAAGCGGAAACGGCAGCCCTTCTCCAAGAGCTTACACAAAGTACTAAAGCTCTCTTCGGTGAGAACCATCCCTGGGTCGCATACGTCCTCGATCCGGTAAATCTGTCGAGAGAGCCGGATGACGAGGTGAAGACACCTATTGAGTCAATCACCAGAATAGACTCGGGCATCGGTTCTACCGAGACCGTGGTGCCCGTGGTTATGATCGCCAAATATGGGCACATCTATGCATGACCATTTCTGATGTCGCGTTGTATCAATACTACTCTTCTTCGCTTTCATGTCTCTCTTAAAAAACAACGAACTAAGGGCAGGTCTCAGGCCGATGCCTTTGGTGGACCGGCAAAGCCGAATCACTTAAACTTGTGTACTATCTATTGGATCTATCGAACCTCGGCCGGTAGGTGTGTAGGATATGGAAGAGATGTACTGTATATGGATGCTACATGAATTTACGAAAAACAAAATAGAAGAGGGAAAGAGCCTGCGAGGTATTGTGTGTAGCTTGCATAGATAATCTTGTAATAGCATGCCTTCCCCATACCGATTCATGCGGTGCCGTGATCTCTGCAAAACCCTCTACTTTTCCTGCTGCTTTTGTATTTGGTTCCCCGTATCACCCTACACCCACCCTCTTGTCTTTGCTCTGATTGTATCGACGGCCTGCTTCATCAACAAGTTCAACGAATAAAACTACTTTCCATCTCTTCCACTCCCTTAACCACTCCTGCCTTCATCTCTAATGAAACCCGCCTCATTCAAAGTCCCCATCGAACCAATATTTCTATTTTAATACCCTTTCACGGTAAACAAACACACCTCACTGCAACCCCAGCTGGCCCCATGTCACCGTCTCCACTACTTCGTCCAGGGATTAAAACCCGCGGCTTAGCGCTATATAGCCTGATCCGAGGCTGCACCTCTGCTACGATGGTCGTTCTGCTGCAAATTTCCTCGCTGAGCAGGGCGCTTTCGGCTTCGTCCCTCCTTTCCGAAGTATAAGCATCCCAATCCCGTAGCCCCAAGGCCATCTCGATCTTGGTCAACCATTCCTTCCTTCCTATCTTCGGCTTACCCTCCTCCTTGTCCTTTTTCTTCCTCATCAATGCATTTCTTAGGTCTCTTTAAGACTGATACGATTGCTCGATATGACCCTACGCACAGCCTTAGGTTTATTAGCGCGATCATCCTCTCGCAAGCCTGCTCATTGAGTCTGTGGTGCCACCATCGTAAAACAAATGTTTCTTGTGCTTGTGAAGGGTTTGAACCAGCTGGCGGGCGGCAAAGAGATAGTTTCTGAGCAGCCGGGAGCTGTGGAGCAGAAGATGGGTGGGATTGTTCCGGGATGGGTAGGTAGGAATGGTGGTGATGGCATAGTTGGAAGAAATTGTGGGCGCCTTCGCTTTGGTGTACTTTCTCAGTGGTAGAGGAATGCGGCGTATAGTAGATTGCTAAAAGTATTGCCATGGACCTCATCTGTCGACTTCATAGTGACAGAGGCAAGGGGCCGCTACCGCCGCGGCAAGAAAGCATCTCAACCGACTCTAGCGAGTTGGTGAGTTCAATTCTGCACGCTTTACCGCATGAGGTAAGATCAAGCTGCACACAAACTAAGGTACCTACCACAGACTACAGTACCGTCACAGTCCGCCGACCTTTTTTGACGCCGTTCTACGCGGTTTTCTCACGAAATGTCGAATCGCCTCAACAGTACCTGTTGATCGGGTAATTCCGAATCCTTCGAGATAGCCTGCCTGGAGTTTCGCACCTAGGCGCAGCCGAAATGACTTGCCATTTGTGCCGTTCATGTCGGTGTGAAGGGGATGCCTGCAATCCAACGAACTGTATTCTGGGCTGGCCTAGCTACGTATGATATGTAGATTCGTTCAGTAGTATGCTACATGCACAGAAAGAAAGGAGAAGTCCCCGCTCCTTCAATAAATATGTAAATAGGTGCTTCGTGTCCTCCTTCTTTCCTAGCCTCAGCTGTCTGATTCCTTCCTCACCTGGTGAAGGAGTCACGACCTTATACACCGCGCTAAGGTAAATCCCTTTAGTCAAACCAACTCATTCCTACTCACTATACCCACAAAACCGGAACACTGTTGCTTAATTTCTGTAAAACACTACAACTGCCAGTCTCGCAGCATATTCTACCAAATCTTGTTGCTGATTAGCATGCCGACCTCTACAACTGTTACAAGAGTATCGCCAATCAAGCTCATTCCTGAGCGGCCAGGGTACACGCAAACACCTGCTCTTTTCTCTCATGTTCAACCAATCAGTCACTTCCGCGAGATCAAACCTGGGTACGGAAGCCGACACATCTCTGACGATGCCCCGTTCACGCTTTGGGATCCCACCAATTCTGACTTTCATACTCCTACTGATGCCCAGTGGGCTTGGATCAGCGAACGATTCAATGCCAGCAAGATCATCTTCGAATCTCCAGATATTATCATTACGACAATTGTACCCCCAACTCAACCCATTCCTCTCACTATCGCGGGCTGCCTGGTGCGATTTATACCACCGGACGTCGCTCTTCCAACAGCCCTTCCTCTTGGGAATTTTATGCCTTACAGCACAGCAAAGCGTGACATATTCCCATTTCTACTGCCAAGGTTCGAATTTCCGACGCTGGACCAACGCTCAACCATTGTGGAGGCGCTCCAAAACGAAATCAACGTAAGAGCGGTACATTTTGTCCCTCCGCTAATCATAGTTGAGCTTCCGGTTACAGATGGGAGGAGGTACGAGCGCAAAAGTCTTCCAGGAAAGGCTGGAGGGCTCAACATCATGTACCACCATAGTGAGAAAAGCTTCTGGTCAGAGTCTCGTGAAGCAAGCTACGCCAGGCTTATCACCCCCACTGCTACGGCCAATGACAGCACAGACTACCTGCACGCCGAGCCGTTCAAGCTGTCGCCAGGTGTATGCGCTTCATCTGCGGCATGTGCTCGTGGGACGGCTTGGCTGTCTACCTCCGCTGGTGTATTGATCCAGAAGGGCGCTGAGCGGAGATTGACACTCGCAAATCACGGTTTCCAGCATAGCGATGAAGTCTTTCACCCTGATCCTACCTCTGGCCGACGCATTGGTCAGATTCGCCTTCGTCTACCACCTTACGATCTCGCATTAGCTGAGCTTGATCCCTCCATCATCTTTGACAATCAGCGCTACTTCGAAGCTCCAAACCCTCAAAGACTCATAGACCATACCGAAATCCGAGCAGGAGATTGGTTTGAGTGTGACGGGATGTCGACCGGAAGAATTGATCTATGTGCACGAAGTCTTGGTGCCTTGTACCCAGACAAAGATTCTCAGCCCGAGGACAAGATTCCTTACAAAAATTGGAAGATTGAACTGCGCTTTTCTGCGTTTGGGATCCTAGGGGCGAACGTGCAAGATGGGATCTGTGGAGCGCCGCTGGTGGACGAGAATGGGCGCGTGGCAGGGATGTTTCGGTTCGTTGATGACGCGGGAATGTTTGCTTCCACTGCTTCAATGGACCTTCTAATTAGAGAGGGCTGGGCTGTAGTTTAGACTTCTTCTGAAAAATACTTGATTGATAATGTCATAATATACATGGTCATGAATCTTACTACTGGGGAAGGAAGTGGAAGAAGTAGCAAAGCCAACGGAAGGAAGATCCTTAACCAGTTATCACGTCCACACGCCTCCTTCCCTTGATATAGAACCAGCGTTCAAGTCTTATCATCATAATAGCTGCGTTACAAATCCGTTGATCCCAAGGCAAGCTAGATAATTCTTAAACTCGGTAGGTATGACTCTAAAATATCCCTCAAGAAGTCATCAAAGCTACCATACCAGGTATACGACCACCTTGCCTATATGAGTACGGAAGAAAGCATCCTACCAGGCAATATATCACCCATACCAATCGTTTAAGAATAATTTGGTTGGTGATCTTCGCCTCACAGGGCTGAGACCCGCTACTGTAGTAGAGTTTTCGTCTTCTTTCTCCTAGATAGACTCTCAGCTTCTATCATCCCTTAGGTTCACCAGATGACCTTGTTATACAAACAGACATCCCTAGGATTGCAGTGCATAAAAGTCTCGGTGGAATTGGACTCATCCGATGTACTCTGTGTCAACACGCAGATGGCCCTGCTCGGTAAAGGTGGGTTCTGATAAGATGAGATGCCAACGCCTGACCTGCTATACTGTAGAGCGCTCTCAAGCTTGCGTGATCGCTAACCGATCAGTCACTATGTACTCTCAATGTCAACGACTGCAGACCGGGCTACATCTTTCTTATTGTCACTTCCCCTCGTATTTCTTCTGCAAGATCTTTGTTCCTGGTGGGCACATCCATCCACCTTGAATAGGACATCGGCTAGTATGAAACCCCCAAAGTACACGGACACTCTCTATCGCCTGTCGCGTCGGCGCTTGCTCTGCAAAACATGTAGATCCCGTACTTGAACTGTCATTTCTGCCTGCAATCACCTGTCCAAATCGCAATTCTATAAAATCACGCATCTCGCGATCCTTTAACGGTTCTTTCGGAACTTCCTCATAGCCATCCCATGGTAACAGAAGGCACGCTTCAAATATATAAGTTGATTTCTGATACTTATCTATTCTGCGCAAACCTCAACCCATAGTACTGGTTTCGAACACATTGCATTTCTATTCTGACTATCGGCCACTCTGTGAGCGCTACCTGCGTGCTTACCAGGGTTTGTTCGGGAGACGCGTAGTATTCAGAGCAGGATTGGGGCCGAAGACTTTATAAAATGACAATTAGCTGGTCCTCGTTATTTGCCATTTTTGGCGCGCTCGTTACAGCCAGCACATCGTTACAAGACCGTCAAGGTAGATTGCAATAACGGTCTTGCGCCCTTATAAATCTGACCGCGTCTAGTCACCCCCAATGTTGTTTATAGCGGTCTTTATTCGATAAGGAACTGCGGACAAGATGCTGCACAGATTGTTGATCGACTCCATGACCTCCGGACGATTTTGCAACCATCTCTCTCTGACTCGAGCTTTACCCATGCAAGTGCCGCTTACCAGACCTATTTCAAGGACATTTCTTACGCCCCCTTTATCAACGGTGTCCTCCAAAACATCGCGGCGGGAACGTCTATGCTGCCGGCCCAAGTCGCTCCCGGCTTCTCGACATCAAGTCCAATTATCACATGTGTTTCAACCATGCCCGACCCACACGAATCCCCTGTTCCATTCAGTCCGTACATTTCAGCAATAACCGCTGGATATCAGCATTGCAGGAGCGACCCAACCGGGGCTATAGGCGCGTACATTCAAGGTACACCATTGATCGTCCTCTGTCCGTTGTTCTGGGGCGTTTCGGCCAAACCTACAAGAAAAGTATGCAATCGCGTAAATGAAGCCACCAATCAATTCCAGAGCGATGGGCTCTCACTCGTCAATACTCAGGTCAGCGTCCTGCTTCACGAGCTGGTGCATTTCTATAGCGAAGCCGCATCGGGTGTCCAGGTTACGCATGAGGGAATTCGCCTTAACGATTGCGTTGGGCTGAATGCCGAGCAGTCGAGGCTCAATCCTAACAATTATGTTTACTATGTCTTCAGTACGTCCCTCCCCCCCGGCCTCTTTGAGTTGTCTCTGTTAATTGAAATAAAATAACCCTTGTAAACTAACCATCCGATGCAGGTATCCTGTACAAATGTCGCAAATTTCCAAGGTCAAGGCTATCGACCGACGGTCGAGAACTGCTATCTTTCACTTCAAACAAGACGTTAGACGTCATCAATGCCAATGTTACTTTCAATGCGACATGGGTACCATGAGCATGTAGGGTTACGAAACTATTATCATTCAGCTTCAACAAGATCTTACACGCTGTAATAACCAATGATACTTTCAACAAGGCATTAGCGTCGTGTCAATAATGATGTGCGTCAGAACCTATTTTTCACGTGTCTCTTGCTTCGCACTCGACTCTTCTGTTCCCGCGGTAATGAAAACCTCTTCGTTCTTCTAACGTATGTCTTTTGTCTCAGCATGAACTATGTTCAGCTTGACACAACTGGACGATAGACGTTTCATGACAAGCGCTCGCAGTGATTTCGCGCCCTTAGCCGACTCGTCGCGCAAGTATCGCAATTGCCTTCGTCCCACTCGGCTTCACCCACCAAGATGCGACGCACATCTACGGCTCCTGGCTGAAAACCATCGAAGGGTGATTTAATAAGAAGCTCGCAACCCCGTCACGGCAGCCTTGTTCAACGAAGAACATTCAATCCACATCCTCACAGCACCATTCCACCTTTTACTCCTCGTCCACCTCTGCGCAGCCCATCTCACTCTCAACATTAGGCGCAATCGTCATCACAGACTTCTTTACTGATTGTTCTGCTAATACCGCCCTAATTGGCCTTAACAGCTTTCACATCGCCTCAGGTGAGGGAGAGGGGGCTCGTTGGGGACAGTTTGGAATTTGAAGGTGTTAGAAGGGCTAATCTGGGGTTGTGGGAGATTTAAGATGTCAGAGCCGCTTCCAGCGATCTTTCTTGCGTTCTTCCGCCCACTTGTTGCGCAACTGCTTGAATTTTCTCATGTTTCACATACAGCCCATAGCCCACAATCGCATGAAATTCCAACTTTGGGCTTCCCAACAGCAACCAACATCACACAATGTATTTCCTCACCCAACCCATTCTCACCCTCTTCCTAACCCTCCTCAGCTTCAGCTCCTCGCTCCCAGCACTGCCCACCAACCTCTTCGCCCCAGCCTTCTCCCCCCCTCCTCCCCACCTCAGAAAACACCAATCTCACCCTCCCCCTCCCCTCTCAACAGCACCTCTTTAACCTCCCCCTCCAACCTCACCCTAAACCTCCTCCTCCCCCACATCTACCGCATCCCCAACACCAGCCCCACCCTCTGGCTCCGCGTCAACTTCGGCGAACCCCGCACCCCCCTCTCCGAATTCGACCTCGGCGGCCTCCTCGCCCTCGCCAACGCCACGCTCCAAGAAGACATTGCGCACTACGGCGCCGACCGCCTCTTCGACGTCTTTTTCCAGCACGACACGCGCCAGTGGTTTCGGGAAATCCTCCACGACGCCGCGTATCCCTTGTGCGTGAGCATCAAGAGCGAGAGGACGGGGCGGCGGCTTTTCACAAACGAGCAGTTGGTGGATGTGATCAGGGGGTTGGATGTCTATCTACGGCAGGGGGGGAGGTGCTATCGGGCGACTTTTGTGGTGTTTCAGGGGATGATGGCGACGACGATGTTGGGGGCTGGCTTCGTTGCAAGGTTGACTCCTAGTGGTGTGGAGCTGAGTTAGGCGCGGAGAAGGGCGGTGTGAAGGGCTCTTTTGCAGATCGAGGTGCAGGTGTTTTGAACTGCGAAGAGGAGGGTGCGGCTAGGGGGGAATGTGGGGTTGGGGGGGGGTTGCGAAGTCGGACGGGCGAAGTCGTGTCCAGGGTTGTGTGAGTGTAAATGAAAGTTTATACCGACTGCGACGCTGACGTTTTGACCTCGCAGTGACTGGATAGTTGAGAAGTCATGGCTGAAGCTTATACGTCGCAGTCACTCAGCTTGCTAGTCAAGTGCGTTCAGATGACGAGTTGTTCAAGGGTTCTCAAGAAGTCTAAACGACCCCTTAACATTAAACGACCCCCTTGCCAACATCCATCACCACCACCCGGCGACAAATATCGATATGATCAACGTAAAATCTTTCCTACGATTTTTCTATCTACTCGATCTCCGAGCGCGGAATTGTGTCTTGTAACATCGGATGAGATCTACAGCCTCGAAAGAAACATGATCAAACACGACTCGAGCAATTTCGGCGGATTTGTATGCATAAAGTCGCAGCAATTTGTGATAGAGAAAAGCAGATGATCGTCAGTCTTGACACTTGATATATAAAGATTATTTGTTTTCATCTTTGTTGAGTTGGTTTTTTGACGGTAACAGTCAGATTTAGCAAGTATCGTTGTGCCGTTTTCGAGCTGGAATTAATTAGCAATTGCTTTTGCTTCTGAAGAATTGCGTGATAGAGAAAGCTCGGAGTTGAATAGAGAGACAGAATGGGAAGAAGAAAGAAAAGAGTGTGGAAAAAGATTGAAAGCTTGATTCTTCTTCAGCGTACATGTTAAAAAGTCCCTAGAATTTTCTTTTGAAGGTTCGTCAGGCATTCCCTTTCTGGTAACGACTTTTCTGTGTCTGGAGCGGTTTGAATATTTCATGATGGGGACGTATCATTTAGGGATTAGTATCTTCTTCGTGAGCGAACTTGATGGTAATATTGAGAACATCAATAAACATATGCTTCGATTTCATCTGAGCATTCTTCATTCATCGCCTACAGAGAGCAGTACTCGGCCGAAACATGATCGATGCTGAGGATGCTGAGGATGCTGAGGACATTGCTACCAATTCAAACCACTTGACGCTCTCCTCAGTGTACTCGTGGTTTTGCTAAGCTTCAAGGCGCACAGGTACCTTCGATACCGTCCTCTCGATCTTCATTCCCCTCATATCGCCATATCGCATGTTCTAGCTATACCGAGACATCGAACGTAATCACCAACTGCTTGTTTCAGAACAATTGTCCGCCCGAAAGGGTGGGGTAGTGCCGTGGCTATGTGGCTCTGCTGTACCGAGGCGGCCTACAATGTCGGGCTGTCGGAAACGTCTCGATATATGCGCCAGTGAGGGTGTAATGTCAAGATGCGATTCGAAATTGGTTGGGGAAGTTTGAGTTGATGTGCAACTAAGATCGCATATGCGGGGTATATGGGGATGCTAAGTGGTATTCTATACAATGTATTCCCTGCGCATCCAAATATCCTCGTAGCAACCTCGCTATTTTGAAGTCTCAATATTGTGGTTCTGCGCTTCTGACCTCCATTTGTTACATGCATCATGTTATCGTTTTGCTTCGTTCCAGGTACTTTCATCAGCTTATGTCTTCTTCTCACAATGTCATTCGCACTTCCTTCGAGATTCGAATCCGCTTCCTCGCCGGCTGCGAAGAGGCGCGATATCTCGCCTTCCAAGATCTTCGACGACCTGTCCGCAGGCCTAATCGGCTTTTCTCAAAACAAGCCCACTATAGACCCCATCATCAGCCTCCAACCAGGCTGGCCGGTAGCTTGCAGAAGCCTTAGAGATCCAATAGCTCATCCTCTGAATGAGGCAGATTGCATCCACATATCGACGGAAATCGAAAGCAGTGAGGGTGCGGAGTCTTTTCGAGTCTTCAGTGCAGACGCCGGAATCTTGGTTTGGGCCCACAGCAACTGTGTGGTAACTATGGGAGCCGCGCGGCTTGAATACACAGACGTTTTCAAGCCGATCCTCATCGCTCAGAGTATTCGGCACGTGGTGGACGTTTGTTTGCGGAGAGGACTTGGCGGTGTAACGGAAGTGGGTCCGAGGAGGAAGTTTGTACTAGTTGTGTCGAACTACATACGGTTTGCTAACGACACGGTTGCGATTGAATGATCGCGGCCGGAGGACTGAAGAGGGACTCCAAGGCTGGAATTTACTATCAGGTGTTCCGTAGAGTGATTAGATCTCACCAGTTCATCAAGCACCGTTCAGTTCACCAGCTAGGCCGAGAGGTCTCTCTTCCACTTTCAATTCTCGACCAGTTCTAGTCGTCTGCTTCCGTTAAGTATATTTCAAGTGCCGAAGGCTGCCTGTTAAAAGAACCAGCAGCCCCGTAGATTTTGCCTTGTTTTGAACGATCCTTGCTGCAGCTTCTTTTCGATATTTTCTATCGAAGATGAACGTATCTTCTCGAAATCCTGTATATCGATCATCTATTTGAAAACCACGGCTTCATGATCAGTTCAAAGAATGCACAAAATTGCTGCTTGTTTCAGCACTTCACGTAACCTTGACGTCGACGCCATTCCTTATACGCCTATCTGTAATCTTCGAAAACCATCTTCCAGTGCTCCTAGTTTACAGACGACATCTTCATACAGACGAGCCTGCAATACGGGATCATCAAGATCCTCACCACAGCCGAAGTCGCACCGAAGACACTTTCTCACAATTGAAGCAAACGCGGCGCCAAGCGAAGTCCCCACCCCGTCGGCAAGCCTTCGTGCGGTAATAAAATCAGTAAATCTATCATCCGAAGATGCCGCAATATCTTCAGGTTGTTGCAACATCTCAAAAGGAGCGCCATAAGCTATCTCCAGAAGTATCACCCCAAAACTGAAGAGCAGCACGTTTGGAGCAATGCTTGTTGCCAATAGTGAAGATCGTGAGGTATCCGCCTCACCTACAGGACCAGTCTTGAGTCTTGTCGGCGTTATAACTGCGTTTAGATGCGGTACTAAGCGAGGCTCTTGCTGCTGTGGCTCCGGATTTGCAAAACTATAGAACATGATATCGTCACTTCGCCATTTTGCACCAAGCCACGGCGTTGCGTGGAACTGCAAGACGGCTAAGGCGAGGGATTTAGCAAGATAGAGGCGTTGATACTGCGGCATACCCCCAATGGGCCTATTGTCGCATTCTTGTGCAATAAGCTGCGTTAGCGAAATAGATTTGTTATGCGGGCTTGCTGGTATGCAAGTGGATGGACCACAGATGAAGTGTATGTTCGAGGCATTTTCCTCAAGCATCCCAAGAGAGGTTCTGGTCTGACCTGCGATATCCGACTCAGAGGATGTTTTGTGGGAGGCTTGCTGAGAGGCACTTCCGTGTCTAGAGATTACGGTTCGAACCTCGATCCAGGAGAGGTTGCATACGGATATTGTTGGCGATTCTGAATGACCTTCGCTGATAGTAGAACTGGCTTGCTTGTGAGTTTGCCCTCGATTACTGGAAATGGCTCTTTGCTCCAAAGAAAAAGGCATTGTCCCGCCGGTGTGACAATTTACGTGCGATAGGGTGATCAGGCTGACGTCTGAATGGGTATGGGTGATGGACAACTTGAATTGAATTTCCGGGTGCCGAGAACTCCCTCCGTAATTATAAAATGTTGCCTCGGAACAGAGCAGCGCCAGGTGTTGAGTATGAACCGTACACGCAGGACCCAAAGCCTCGTATAGGTGTCTTGAGGCTTGTTGCACGATCCTGAATTTCTTGATTTCTTCACTCGCGCTATCGATGTACTGGCCTGCTTGAGAGCCTGCAAGGGGATTTGATGACTGATCATCAAGACGCACTATTTGGTTCGTAATAGTCAAGAACGTTTTGTTCAATTTTCTCAACTCATTAATAGACCCTAGTAAACCCGACTCGGAAAAGGCGAACTTCAATTTTTTGCCTACCCGACGTCGCCAAACAATGTTTCCGAATATAGAGCCCTGATCAATTCAGTCAACGTACGTTTGAGCTCTCGGATAAGAAGAAACACATGCCAATGACTATGTGTGACTCACCTCTGCAGGAATCAGGTTGGCGGCACTGTATTTCTCACACTTTTTCCCAATCTCATCAAGGGTTCCTTTGATCTTGCAAATTACGGATGCACAGGCTGCTCCTGATGCTCCCAGTTGATCACCAAATCGTTGGCACACAACTTGATCATTCCATGATGGATGGTCAGGATTATCAAACATTCTTGAAATAACATCACGCTGTGCAACAGTGGACAACAGCAGTCGACATTCAGTACAGAAGATTGCTCTTTCTGTCTCGAGTTCGTCATAGATTTTTTGCGCTCTTGAGGTGAAATTGCGATAACTTAGAAAGGGACGCAGCATATCATCGTAATGTTCAATTGCCGAAATGACAAGCGGCAGCACTCCCAAGACCAAACCCGCGGCGGCTTCAACTCCAGACATCGTCGTCCGCTTTCCGCCTTTAGAATAGATGGTGCGAGGGTTCGAGACTTTGAGATAAACCAACACCGACAGACATGGAGCTTCTATGTAAAGATCGAGGTTGAATCACCGCTTCCTTGCTCCTGTCTAAAATATCACAACTGACATGTGCTACATGCTAAGAATCTTCGAAGATTTTCAAACAAGCGAAGCTCATATAGTAAGACTGATGGCTCTTGATCTTGGGTTGAGCAAATGGGAGGCGTTGAGGCTCCGAGACGCGTAATGCGTACGAACGAAGCATTAGCGTCTTGGCGCACAGCAACAGTCGTAACAAGTAACAGCTCGTCACAGCGTCACTTCTGAACTTCTTCTTGAAAGCGCTTGGCTCAGTCATTCAATGTCGTTAGATGCAACAACTCTGCATTACCAAGAGAGTCCTCCCGCGCAAGCTTCCTGTCTGATGATTTTCCAGCTAATCAGAGAACTACTACCCGCCAAGCGACAGATTTGTATCAGATTTCTCACAAACCTATAGATACCAGATTAAGCCTCTATGGCGGACACTGGATTGATGGCCGGGACGAATTCTCGACCCTTATCCAAAGTTCAGAAGCTTGACAACAGCGGCAATGTGGAGAACCTTTACGCCGATGCTCTCACTCTCTTCACAGTGCTCGCAGATTCCTCGTGGAGGGTAAGTCACCGAGTGACTCAAGATTTCGTGAATGAACTAGGGAGGTTTTTCCTGTGGGGTGAGGGTTTCCGCGGTGGAAAGCTGGACTTGATCCTCGAATCTTATCCAGACCTTCGTTTGTCGATCGTGCGGTTTCTTATCGCCTTGAGCAAGTCTTTGATTACAAGTGAGAGTGAATGAAAGATCAAAGGCTCTAAGTTTTCGCTGACGGTCGAGGCCCGGCAGAATTTACTAAAGATTGTATAGACTGCAGTCATCAGCATGCCGCGGACGAAGTTGATAAGTTAATGGCATCCATTGAAATCGTGTACCCTACCATTTCGACCAATCTCGACGGCGAAGACGGCAGTGAAGTGGAAGTCGACTCGCAGTCCGAAACATCAGACACTTCAGACTATGATGAACAGTTGGAAGACGTTCAATTCTATATTGGTCTTATGAATTTAGTTCCGTCCATGGAACAAGCGTATAGCCAAATCCTGTTAGAGCTGGGAGCAAACGAAAGAAATTCTCTTGTAAAGACTTCATTAAAAAGAGCAGTTGAGAATCCTCAATCTTCAGCATCTATTCACGCAGAGGCTAGCACGGATTCTCTTCTTAAAGTCTTCAATACGTCGTCTTCAAAAATCGTAGTGGAAAACCCAATGCACACCCATGATAAGGATTGGGCGAAAGATTTACGAGTACTATTTGAGCAGATCTGGCACGAGAAACAAGCTTTAGGGAAAACAAGAAATAATGCGCTTCGGGCTTCGTGTGAATGCAGGATTATGCCGCAGCTATCAGGCTCTCAAGAAACTGCGTCATCATCGCCGTCGTTACCATCAAGATCGCAGCAAAGTCGAGAATCGTCGCCTCCACCGCCTCTCTACGAATCCGAGCACATTCCCCCGAGACTTCCTCTCTTGTCTCCGACAGAAGTGAGAGCATGGAAGCCAGGCCTGTTTGGCGCACAATTAACCGCCCTGTCTTCTACACCGCTCGAATGGGAGAACCCAGGATTATTAGATGAGGCACTCCAGTTGGTTCCGTTAGATCGCATTTATGGCGAAGCAGGAGACGAGAGCGGAGTCTTCCAAGCAACGGCGTCATGTTTGGGTGGCGCCAGCAAAGCCGAATGTGGTTATCAAGATTGCGTGATCCGTGCGTTGACGAGGTAAGACCAACAACGTCGCCGGAAAAAGACAGTTCAGTCTTACTCTGATTACTTTGCAGATGGTTTAAGCGGTCCTTTTTTTCTTGGGTCGATAACCCGCCATGTTCTGTTTGTCACGCGCCAACTATCCTGTTGGGGACAACCCCTCCGGACGCCGACGAAATTGCCGGCGGTGCTAAACGTGTGGAACTCTTTCGTTGCTCGAGTGCCTATTGCAGTGCTTTTGAGCGCTTCCCTCGATACTCAAATCCCTGGGTACTGCTAAGAACGAGGAGAGGCCGAGCTGGAGAATGGGCAAATTGTTTTGGCATGCTATGTCGAGCTACTGGAGCACGAGCACGATGGGTCTGGAATGAACAGGATCATGTGTGGATAGAGGTCTATTCCGAGCACCTAAGACGATGGATACATATCGACCCCTGTGAAGGGACCTGGGACAATCCGAGGGTATACACGGAGGGTATGACTAGCTTCGGTCCTGCCTTGTTCAGCTAGGGGAATGCTAAACGTTCTCGAATAGGATGGGGTTTGAAGCTATCCTACTGTATTGCCTTTTCCGGCGACGGAGCTACAGATGTAACCCGGCGCTATGTACGTGATCCATCGAAATACGGCTGTCCCCGAAAGCGGGCTTCTGAACATACTGTAATGGAGATCATCAAATCCATTCGCTCAAAACGGAGGGAGAAACTTTCCAAAGAGGATAGAGTACGGCTGATCAAAGAAGATCTACGCGAGGAGAAAGAGCTACAAATGTATCTTGTTCAAGGATTAGTGATCGGACTTTCAGCATCACTGTCCAGCAACGTACTTGCTCTCGAAACGCAGAAATCACCAGTTGAGAGAGGAGATTGTAAGTCTTTCTAATCCCATGGTAAGCATATTGGTGTTCTGATATTGGACTTATAGCCCTGTTGGAGTCTCGAAGTGCAACGGGGCACGGACGTGATCATCGGTCACGCAGAGAAAGCGATTGATCTCTTCGAAGGCTTTTACTTAATTGAACAACAATCCGAGGTACGAAGTTCGTGTGATAAGCGGTTTGCCTAAGAAGGAACTTCATAACAGTAAGAGATTCACCCATCAAGAGATAAATTTAACTGAGAACTTCTTTGATTGAGAAAACCCAAGGGGGCAGCTCTCCACCAAGAAGATATTCGTTGGAGAAATTAATTGTTTCACTCAAGTTATGAAATGTAACCGGTAATGATCAAACAACAAAAACTTACGATCTATCTTGACCATATTACAATATTTGATCTAAAGCGCCTGAAAATACTTGTTCTCTCGCACTGTAACGGTGTTGGTCCATGTCACCATCAGACCCGAGCAGTTAACAGCTGGGAATAAGCCAGCGAATAGGCTTTAAAGATCTACAAAGGACATATACCCATCCAGCCCCCAGATTCATTCGTCCTCATACGCTCATGGCCACTCCTCATTTTCCGGAATATCAGAGCTTGATATCTATCTAGATGTCCTCTCGATCGATAATCGCAGTCGTTGAGGCGCTGATCAATCCTTTGGCGTGCAAAAAAGCCGATAATCACCGAAGGAGCCAAGCGAGGCATTGGCCTTGAATCTTGCCAAAGCTTTTGTCAAGCGAAACTGGTCTGTCATCGGTCCTGGCCGCCCTCAAAGCACACTAAATCCATCTTTCAAAGAGGTGCTCTGAGAGGCCGCGGTCGTTATAATGCACCCGAACGATGAACATATCCACTTAAGGATAAAAAGCTCTAAAAGCTCAGATTAAACAAGATCCCATGGACGGATGCCCCCATCAGCAGAGCTCCCCAGCCACTACTACGGTGCATTCAGACCTCTATCCACGTACCAAATACCAATTTCATCAATCTTCAATCACACATAGATCTTACACCTCTTACAACCATGAGATTAGGCTGTTTTCTTTTGTCCTACTCTTCATCTCCTTCTATTACACTTAACCTCCTATTCCGAAACGCATTGCGGCCACGAGACATGTACAGCGAGAGCACGACAACGTAATAGTTGTTCAGCTACAGGTCACAGCAGAACTCGAAAATATATCCATGATCTACAGCCTTCTCGATCCATCAGTAGAATATTTCGAATCCATGGAATGAAGACCTAGATTTACGCTTCATTTAATGAGTGAGAAAGCTTCCATCAATATTTAGGGCACACCCCCATTCGTAGGATTTTCGTTTGATGCATGCATGGCTGGGAGAAGATTCGTGGATGGGTTGCAAATATTTAATGATTTCGATAGATGGAGAACAGGGCTGTTCAGTTGGCGACTGTGGCCGCTCGCATCATTCTCGAGTTTTGGTTTTTATTGGTGTTTGCTTGAGCGCTTTGGTAATCGGGTGACTTGGGAGAAGTGGATCCATATGCACTTTTTCCTCGGATGACTAGGCATATTCTCCTTTCCTTCATTTGACTGAGAGATAGGCTGATTGTGAAAGCACATTACGTAGGGAAGCCTCTGGAGGGTTTGTACATTTTTGAGCGACTGTTTACTGAGCTAGGTATTCTGCCCATTGAAGTCACAAGCAGGAGTGTAACCTGAACATAGTATACTCTGTTCTCCCAGCCCCAGGGTATTATAAATCGTAATTCTCTAAGATGGTCGATTCTATTCTAATCTCCATGAGTTGCATAAAATTGATGGCTGCTGAGCTTAGAATATGGGCTGTTGGCCAGGCATAGGCAACCTATCAGACTCTCCCATTTTAGCTACGAGCCTCCCTCCGTCAATCAAGGTTTCGACACCTACTTCGAAAAAGTGATATAAAACCTTCTAATAGTTGCGGCGAGGATTGTTGCGGGCGAAGACTTCCCATATATCATCCTCCAGAGATCTTGTCGGCGCCAAGATGGTAAGCCGAGGCATCCCATCGGAGAACGGTGGAAAGAGTTTGACCTGCTCCAACCCCAAGAACGTGCCATCCGGTGCGTGAGCTTTTGTCATGTCTATAGTGAGGTTTTTCAAGCTCAGACACGAGAGGGCATAGAATTTGTCGAACCAGATTTGCGTAACCTCCGTCTCGAACGAGTCGCTCTCCTTTCTGAAGCGCTCGAGGACCTCTAGGTTATCGACCTTGCCGTCTTTTGAGGATTGTTCAATCTCTTGTCTAATTCTTCCATGGAGACACATTCCTTCAAAGCCGTAAAGATCTTCACTTGTAAAGGTTATGTGAACCGATCTGATCATGTCGCGCATCGATTCCGGTATAGTCTTCAAAAACTCCACTGTATAGAAGGGAGATCCTGCACCAACCACCCAGGTATTCCCTGACCAGCATTCTTCTCGAATTCTCGGGTATAGGACTCTGGGAAGCGCAAGAAAGACCGTCGGCTCAGGATCGGCATAGTGTCTACCATACATGCAGTGATAGCCATAGCATGTCGGATCTTGCTGCGGAAAGATTTTGCCTGGACGGAAAGAGACATCTAGCACCGACACAAGAATCTGATCGTACAGTTCAGAGGGCAAATCATGTATTCTCCGGATTAGACTGTCCGTATCTGCGGAGCCACCATGTACCTGGTCACCATCCATCGAGTCAGGAGCTGTAGTGGATCCACCCGTGTCCAAGGGTTTGGAATCGGCATCTTTAAAATATTCACGCTCCCTTTGGTCGTCCTCCGCATCGTTATAATACTCGGCATGATTTCTTTCCCAACCATTATCGCTTGCAGCTTCTCGGTCCCCCGCATGATCGTCATACTCGGTGTAAATTCTTTCCCAACTATCCTCGCTTGCAAGTTCTCCGTCCCATTGGTCGTCCTGCAAGACGTCACTCTCTTGATACCTCTGTGGGTAAGGATAGTCTTCATGAGTGTCGTATTTGTCCGAGTGTACCGAGCATTTGTAAGGAACATTGGCCATCGGAGGCACACAGTATGAGGCAAAGATTTCAAGGTATGTTTGACAACGAGGTAAGTTGACCAGAGTAAGCCTGCCCACAACATCCTCGTATGCACGGTCGGTAAGATTCTTCAGGAACGCCGTAAGTTTGTGCACATTTTCCTCTGGTAGGTTGACTAAGAACTGGATAATTTGGTCACGACGCTCTGCAGGAAACGAGAAACAGAGGCGCAGGAGATTCTTTGGATAGGTTCTTGGAGAAGCGTCAGCCGCATAGAGATCCAACTCGGTGTTTTCACGTTCTTCGTTCCACAACAATGGCAGAACCGCCAAGGAACTGTTCCCGGTCTCGGCATGATGTTCGGTCTGAGCCATAGGGTGTGTGCTTCCAATCTCTGAGTTGTAAGGGCTGAAGGAACCATCGTGATTCTCTGCGATATAGTGCTTCCGAATCTTTGACTTGGACCCTAGTTCAGGCCCTGATGCCATAGCGTTCTTTATTGGAATGTTGTTTGCAGCTAATCTGAAATTTGCTTTGTCTGAAGATTTCTTGGTTATAGATTTAGAAACGTTCGAACTAACGTTATTGTCATGGGAGCTTAGGTTTTGGACTTCCATTGTTGAAACGGACTGCTGTTCTAGAGATCTGATGGAACTGTTCAGCTCACTGTCGTATAATATCAAGGTGCTGTAATACGCACCTAGCTGTAGTCTTTGCAGGTAGGTCACGAGCTTGTTCAATATTTATCCACTGTCGGGTTACTTCGAAATGTGGATAGAATAACTATATATTGTATGAATGAAAACAAATAGAGTGCTCTCAAAGAAAGTTAAATAATCATAGAGACGAAAAGGAACAAACGACTCGAAATCTGAACGAGTCGACCGAATTTGAATTTAGAATATGTTGTAGAAGTGACAATGAACATATATTCTAGTCGCAATCAATTGCGATGAATTTAATCATTGATATAGCCACCGAATAACACATCAGAGTTATGTCTGTTGTTCTTAGACATGCTGCAGCGTCCCTGAAATAGTGAGCCAGATTCTACTCTGCCATTGGGTACCAGAAGCAGAGGCCTTGGTATCCGGGCCTACTCTGTTTTCGCCGCAATTAAAGATTGCTGCACTTACTAAGTCGATATACTGGTAAAGACATGATAGTCGGATGGCTGAGCTAAAGTACGTGTCCAATTATCAGGAACATGCCTGAAATAGCTCTGTACTGCCTTTCAGCGACAATACAGCTGTTGACCCGTCCACAAAACTGAGCATTGCCTTCGGTGCATCCTAATACTTGTAGTATGTAGGTGATACAGAACTTCTATAAGAGTAAAATGTCCGAGGAAAGATGGAAAGCAGTTATGTAGACCAAAGTGATCCTGTCTCGCCCCTTGCAAAAGGAAGATAGATATATATGAGAGTCCAGGAACAAAGCTTATGTGTACAATCCAAAGTATACGAGACCGAGGGTGACCACCAAACCTGGTGGCGAAGGACCGGCTTGCTCTTCACAGCCGCCGTGATTGCATACTATCACGGTGTTGCTGACACCTGACTGAGCATCTCCCCCCGCTGTGTATACTCTCGGATATTGTTGGACGCATGGCTTCTCCAGCAGGCAACTAAACTGGAAAACAAGAGCCATGTAGCGCAACGGCAGGAGAATCTTGCAATTCCTCTCCCAGGCTCCGCAAGACGAGGAGAAGCAACAGCCCATTTACATGGCTTACGGAACAAGAGCTCCTTTGTGATCTTGATGCTGAGCAGAAGAGTTAGAGTTTGTTGAGAGGACCGATAGTTTGCTAGCGGGACTCCTATTTGCTGCAACTCTGCTTTGTACTTTCGCCCTCCCAATTGTCCTGCACAAAGAGGTACACATGTGATCGTTCGAAGTCATCTGCAGTCTTCGTCGCAAGAAGATAGATTGCGCCATCATCGTGACATGACTGTGGTTTTACGAGCTAATCTCGATTTCACATGCAGCTAAGAAACGATCGTGGAGGGGCATGACGACCGCATTGCCTTCAGGTTAACCACTCCCAACTTGTAACTCTAAAACAGCACCATCAACACCCACCCACCCCCTTCTCCCCACCCCCACATAATGCCCACCCAACCCCCCACCACCTCCCCCCCCAAACCCACCACCACCCCCTCCCCCCACACCCCCGAAGCCCGCGCCGCCTTCACCGCCTCCCTAACCTCCGCCTCGCACCACCTCTCCAGCACCCTCACGACCCGCGCCACCGACCTGCACGCCAACACCCACGCCATCGCGAAACAAGAAGCCGATCTCAAAGCCCAGACCGCCGCGCTGGAGAAAGAGAGCCGGCGCTTCCAAAAGGAGGTGGAGGGCGCGCGCGGGAAGCTGAAGGAGCTGGGGGATATCCAGAATTGGGCCGAGGTGCTGGAGAGGGATTTGTTGGTTGTGGAGGAGGCGGTGAGGATGGGGGAGGAGGAGGGGAGGGAGGGGAAGGGTGGGGGGAGGATGGGCGGGGGGAGGGAGAATGGGTGGCACTAATAGGATAGCGGGAGGTAGGAGGTGTTTCTTGGAGCATGAGGGGGGGTTTTGGATGATAATGATACCGTTTGTGGCGTCTTGGTGTGGCGGGGACATGCGCAACTATGTGTGGTGATTTATACTGCTTTTCAAATTCTGATGCTATGGCGTACATTGGGGCATGAAATGATTTGTTTATAATTTAATCATATGTGCATATCCTAAACATCTAAGCAACCAATGGGAATTCTTATGATCGCCCAATCGAGGCGGCACCTGTCTCATGGCTGGAACTCAATGGAAGCAAGCTATCCTTCGTTTGCTGATATGAGCAATCATGGTGTCTGTGTTCCATCTGCCGAAATCCCCATCAAACCTCCTGCTAAACCTTTCATCCTCCGCCCCAGCAAATCCTCTTCGCTTGCTAGGCTGACCATACTTCTACTCCTCCGAGCAGAAGCGCGCCTCATCCTTGCTGTTTTGGTACGGCCTCTCGCTGAGTGCCGAGCAGCACTCCCAGTCTCCTTAACAGTATTCGAACTCATTTCTAGAGGGTTATCCTCATCGCCCGAACTTTCGGTGGGCAAACGGCGGTGATGCCGCGTGTGCTGCAACGCTTCGCCAGAGTTGAACATCGAAAAGCCGACACGATAGGTCGTAGGGCTTTCCTGCGGATAGTTTGCGTCAAAGATCTCCTCGATCCACCGAGCGCAGCGTGAGAGATGTTTCCAGCCCTCAGGAAACACAGAGACAAATTGGAGGAAGCCGTGAGATATTCCTGGTATAAGTGTGACTTCAACATGATCTTTCTCATCAAATTCCTCTTTAGCCTTGAAAAGGCCCAGCTCCTTCTTCTGCACGAAGTCGTTGTACTTTGCTTGCCGTAAACGGCCAGCAAAGATAACAGTATCATCTACGAGCGGATCTCGCTCGCCGGTCAGGAAATATGTCTTGGGGAATTTAGCAAGTAAAGCCTCCGGGGCCAGCAATGGTGAAAGAAGAAAGTCGGTGCTAAAGTCTGGACGGTTGTGCGGACCGATGTAGAGAATAATCATGGCGCGCATCATTTCAGGGGTAAGGATTCGATCATTGAAATACGAGATCATTGAGGACATGGCTAACCGAGTCTTCATCGTCTTCGGTTTCGAAGAGGCTAGGCCAGCGGTCTGAAGAACTACTGTAGAAGTGGGAGTCGAACCCGGCTCCCCTATGTTCGCCTTTTTCGCGTGGTCGGTGGTCGCAGCCCCAGACGCGGCTATTGTGGCAGCTTCTGATGTGGGCTTAAGAGGATGGAACGTCTCTTCTTCGCCGTCTGATGGATGAGGGGTATCGGGCGTGAGCTGATAATAGTCTTGGCTCTTCCTTCGTAAGATGTTCTTATTAACCTTACGTGTGCGATGGTCTTGAATGAGTGACATCTGTTCATCGGTCATCCAGTTGCCAATGTTCATATCCAGACCCGGATAAATCAGTATAAGTCCTTCCGGCACTGGTAAAGTCTGTTGACCTAGCCATCGCTGGGAGCCGTAATTGGCAGATTGCAAGATCATCAAAATGACTCCAGTAGCGAGGTTTCCGCCAGCACTGTCTCCTGTGAGTATAATACGTGGTGACGAGTTTCCGGCTAGACCAAGACAGCGTCCTTGGGTAGCTATGAGCGTGTGATACACATCATAGCTCTCGTTAAGGGCGTAAGGGTATGGGTACTCAGGCGCCTTTTTATAGTCCAAACTAAGAACCGGTATTCCTGTCTTACCAGCCCACGTAAGGAGTTTATCATCATGGTGTCTCGGAGTCATTGCCACATACCCACCTCCAGGGATGTCCAAGACGATCTTAGTATGATTCTTGAGCGCCGACAACGGTCCGTCGAAATACAGCCATGCATTGACAGGCTCCTTGTATGAGGATTCGGCAGGTCTAGGAATACGGATAGCTCGCGGCGGATACCGAGTGAGCTTCGGCCTCATCAAACTTGTTAAAAGCGAGAGATATGGGGTCGTCCCCTTGTTCCAGGAAATCCTTAGATGATCCACAGTGAGCATCCCTCTAACCTTCCGGACCTTTTCATCTGCTTGTTCGGCAGCAATGAGATAGTGCACAGTAAATATGACCGAGGCCAGATCCCTTAGCCATTTCCTCCGGATTTTCATCGCCGTCCAAAAGCCCGCATCCAACGCGGTCATCACCCATGTTGCTCGGAAATACGATCTGGTATATAGGTTTGCAAGTGGTTCGGGGCTTTCGAGTCCAAACAGTTTTGCAAAGTTTCGAGATAGGTACAGCCATAGGAGCGTTATTACCATGGTCTGCCACGCAGTAAGTCGCTTCGACAGGCGCCTGGACAGCCTACGTAGGATTGGAGGGCCATTCTTGTTGCCACTATCGAGTATTAGCATGCTTCCTTCAGGAGGGGTTTTTGGAAAGAGCTAACCGCAAGAGATAGAGCGACCAAAAAGACACAACGGCAAACACCTGGATCTTCCTGAACTTGGTAGAAGGCCGGCCCAAGACGTGATCTAAATGTTCTAGTCAGAAAAAGGCGCAAGTAGTGGAATTAAGCATCAAAGGAGAATCATCTACCGATCATATTCAATCGCAAGCAATGCCTAGCAAGTTTGCCCAACCGGAGACTTCTTCAAGTCCAGTCTCGAGGTGAAAAATCGACATGAAAAACACAAGTCGAGTGTGCAATGAGTTGTCGACAGTAGTCACACACTGCCTTGGGGGAGGCAGAGGCTACTGTCATGGCATAGGTGATGAGGATAAGGAGTGAATAAGAAATAAAATGATACGCGTGACATTAAGATAATGTGGTGACATAGGAAGCAGTAGGTATGTACTGTAGTACGAATACAGCCTTAAAAGGCAGGATTGGCATGTGAAAGCTGACTCGGTATTCGGATCCCGGTTAAATTAAACCCCGGGAGAGCGGAGATTCTCGTGCTCTATGAAGACTTCATTCTTTTGTATATATTGTGATTGTTATTGTTAACCGTCAAGTACGTCTCTTGATAACAGCTTTGCATTTGTTTTAACACGCTTAAGGTAGTCAATACTACTGCTATGCTAATATCATTCTCAGCTGCTCGTCGGTTCCATTAGAGTCTTGCCGCTTTTGTATTCAACAAGCGGAACGTCCATCTATATCTACCACGTTATTGCTTGGATTCCAGATGGAAATGAATCCGATTTTGCAAGAACATTACTGCTCTTCGTTTTCCTTTATCCAAAATTACGAAATGGCAGACAGGACCTTTTTCCAAGAATGTATTTCTTTATCCAAAGCAGCTTACGCTTCCGTATTGTGATGTGCATTATTACAGACTTAAAACCGTTCATATCTTCGACTGCTTCCAACTTATCTATCTTCACATTGTTCCACTCTATTATACTGCTTTAACTCAGCGTCTACAGAATATGATCTGTTCCTGATCTACGGACTCCGACCTACCACGTACGCTTTTCCTCATCTATAATGTTGCGCGACGACTTCTATAAGGAAATGGACGATTACTACAAGGCGATCATTTGGTGGCGCAACAATGATCTCGGTCCATGCCGATCCTCCACATGCCCGGTGAAAGTCGCTCATCCAGCTGGGCGCTTTTGCCATAACCAATATGAGCGTACGGATAACCGTCACTTCGTTTTTGGGACTTGCATTCCGCCTCCAGAGATCTGGTGGGCATACGACAGACTTCGAGACGGCCGTGGCAGTAATGTTGATGCAGAAATTGTTGACGCCTTCCGCGACAATCGCGTATTCCAGGGACGATCGTACGAAGGGCTTCCTACCGGTCCGGAATAGTAGAGTAAATACTACTAATCCTTCGAGATAAATTTGGCCTAAGGGCGGCTTCTCCGTTTTCAGTTCTAATATATAGCAGTTTGGAGCTCGAAGGATGTACTCGGCTGGCTGTTTGATAGGGATCAACCTTCGGCACCAGAGATATTACTGATAAGCTGGCCGTCAATCTTCCGCCGACTTTTATTATCTTCAGTTTGCTTCTATAAAATGTGTTCACTTCCTACTGTCCGACCATAGCAAGCAGGCTTCTTCTCATTCAAATTTATCACATGCTTTATTAAGAAATACATCTCAACTCACCGGCTCAAATGCATCCCGTAGGCTTCACTCATTCCTGTCAGCGACTGTCCATAGCGTTGTGACATTGTCACATGGGATCAATGAGGTCGATTTTACTCGGTCCTCGGCATGTTCAGTACGGTTTTCTGTCTTTTTTAACGTCTTTCCTTTAACATCATGGGTTCTTGCGTTGTTGCGGATGGCACAACCATTGACTGATCTCAAACAGTCATTCGCGGGTGCTGTTCGAGTTAGCGAAGCCTACCATACCTAGTTGCCGACGCTGGTGGCAGCAAGATGAATATGCCCTGACTTAGTTAGCCCAATTCTTCTGGTCAGCAAAGGTAGTCCTACGGGTTAAAGCCTCGGCTTCTTACGGTGTCGAGGAAAGAACAGCACTTTATCAACACCACATTACCTTACAACCCGTTCTATCCATTCCCCCACCTCAGTCTCTACATTGCCATCAGCACATTTCTTCACACTGTATTTGTTCTTCAATAGCTTCTCAAGTGTACCCTTAGCAATTTAATATTCCCTAACTTATTGAATGGAAGGCATTTACAGTATATTCGTTGGCTTCTTTACCCGTCATTTCTCTCGACCTTAAATCGTTCAAGGAACTTGGCCTTGCCTCTCGTTCCCACACCTCACAGGTACAGCTCTCAATCAGTACCCAATACGGTAGCATCCTTCCCAGATCTCGCCAATATTACCTTGTGCTTCCCAAGTTCAATTCATTACGGAAGTTTCAAGAGCTATATTAGCATCAAGCCAGGTCTGGACAGCAGAATACCCACCGCCTTGGTAAGCGTATGGCAGATTGCTGCAAGAGTCAAATAGAGTTCTAACATGGTATCCTTCAGCTTCGAACTCTTGAATCGAGGGCCTACATCGTCCCTCAGATTGTTTTCTCAGGACGTTGCGCTCAACCATAACACCACACTATCGGTTAGTATACTAGCGTGACATTCCTGCCTTGGTTAATAGGTCTTTGCTGACTGCTTGGTCGGTTCTTCCAGCCGCCGCGATGCTATTCGAAGCGGAAAATCTTCTCAATACCGGCCGTGGCGCATATGATACTACGGGCCTGCCGAAACCGCAACCACCAAAAGCTCGTTGAGGAACACATGAAAAGCGAAGCTGACGCCATCGATACACCCCAGACTCTCAACTCGCCGTTAAATATAGAGAAAGGTGGCTTGCAAGCATGAAATAACAAAAAACAACATGATGACTTGGCGTATCTTACTGAGTAGTCCCAACTCTTCCGCCCAGTAAAAACTTTCCGCTGCATGTATTGTACTTGCTCATACCCGCTGGAGTTCTCACAGACCAATCAAATCCTCATACTCACCCAGTCTCGCCCATCCATACCTACAGGCTACAAACATGCCAGTATCGACTCTGCCCTGTGCCTTCACACCCACAATACAAAACAGCTACTGTGCATGACAAATCTTGCCAACTTGAACGTGCTGTATGAGACGATAACCTAATGGAGTTATAACAAAACCGTAGGGGAAGAGGAGTACATCCAACAGCCTCCTGTGGTTGAGAGAATGTACTCCGTAGGAGTGTCCAGAACAAGACAACGACGCGGAGATAGGAGTTGCCGGAGGCCAATTAAGGTATCTTACTCTACTCCGCCACTCCGGGCCGACCTTTAGTAAGCTTAGAGTATTCTACTGATCACTGCGTCATCAATGTGGGGTTCTGAAATCTTTTCATCCTTCCCCTCGGTTCAATTCTCATATATTTAACAGTAGAAAGTATCCGCAACGAAAAGCACAACAGCATTCAGATTACACTCAAAGTCAATCTCTTCCGTACTTGATAAAATCTTCGTTAATATGTCACAACCAAAAGTGCTTATTGTTCTTACCTCTCAATCCAAGATAGGCAACACTGATAACCCCGCTGGATGGTATTTGGTATACATCCAATTCACACTATTCTGCTCCTTTAATCTGTCCATCGACGAAGAACCTGCTAATTGAGAATTACCTACAGCCCGAGTTTGCCCACCCTTACTATGCCCTAGCTCCCCACACTCAACTTACCGTCGCCTCACCCGCAGGCGGCGAAGCTCCCTTGAACCCAGGCTCAGTTGAAGCGTTCAAGGAGGACAAGGAGAGTATGAAATTCTTGAAGGAGCAGGAGTCACTATGGAAGAACACCGAAAAGCTGTCGAGCTTTACTGGAAAAGCCAAGGATTTTAACGCCATTTTCTTCGTTGGTGGTCATGGACGTAAGTTGTGCTTTGAAGTTTCTAGGAATTGCACGCGCTGAAGATTTTGGTACAGCAATGTTTGACCTAGCCACCGACTCCACCTCCCACCAGGTGGTCCGCGAATTCAAAGAAGCAGGCAAAGTCGTCTCCGCCGTCTGCCATGGCCCGGCCGCCCTCGCCAAAGTCAAACTCTCCGACGGCTCTTTCCTCATTAAAGACTCCCCAGTTACAGGCTTCTCCAACACCGAAGAGGACTTATCACAGATGTCGAGTGCAGTGCCCTTTATGCTTGAGGATGAGCTGAACAAGAATAGTGGAGGGAAGTTCGAGAAGGCGAAGGATGATTGGGCTCCTCATGTTGTGACGGCGCAGGGAGGAAAACTGATTACGGGACAAAACCCTGCCAGTGCTGCCCCAATCGGCCAGGCTATTCTGAAGGCCATAGGGAAGTAGATGATACATCTCGGATAGGCTTCGTTCGAATTCTCTGTCATGCTATAGTATCATATTTGTCTAGCCAAATACCGTCCTTACCGTCTGATGATCCATGTACGCTGACAAACAAGGATTTTCGGAGTGCAAACTAGGTAGGGTATTCGACTGTCCTGAACCACAGGCAAAGAGCGACCTTCGAAGAATTTCCTTGAACGGAGTTCAGTCTTTTCTTGGTATGGAGATTTGAAGAATTGAACGATAGATGGTCGAGATGGTCGGTTGTAGTGGCTGGCGCTAGCAAGCGCTGGCAATTTGTCTTTTTCTGCTTCTCACTTTGGTCTGATCTTTTATGTCGAACATGTACCTTATCTTGATCGTATATTACACTTCAGTCATTGTATGAATCTACTTGCAATGGATAGGAAAAACTTCACCTTCTCACTCGCTTTCTCATCAACAACAATCACATTCCTTCCTGCTTTCTTGAAAAATGTTCTCGTTGCCCTAATTGCCTTTAACCGTTAGGCAGCAACCACGTTCCGTTCATAGCAAAGAACAGACATTCCATGAAGATGTAGTGACCACCTCGGAGTTAGATCAGATTTGCAACCTCGATTTAAAGGACTTCAAACTATTTTTCTCTGCGGGAGATGTTGCATCCATAGCGACGGCTGCCAACTCAAATCTGCAAGTGCTTAGTCGCCTTCTCGACCACGGCAGAAACCTGTGCGGGGATCCTCATACTCAAAACGTGGATTTGCAAAAGTTCCTATCAATACGGAACAAGTATATTCGCTACTGCTCCAAGCAATCGGATCTCAGCGTCCTGAAAATGTCAAGATACTATTGCAGGCATGAGCAAATTCAAATGGTGTACCTTTGGAAAGTACATCTGCCAATGCAGCTTCATTCCTACGCTTCGGACTATCATTTGAAGACCCGTATGAAATGCCATGGTACAACCGAGAGGATGTGAACGCCATGCTCCTAGCGGCTGTAACTCGGTGCATCTCACCTGCAATGGCTACGATTGTCTATTGCGATCCCTGGAACCGTGATGCATATCAACAGCTCCGAGATCATCCCCAGACACGCCTCGATCGGAGAACACCCATTTATGATGTACACATCCTTCGTTTCGCAGTGGGCATGCCTTTCTCTGCCACTTCTCCAAGACATTGCAGCGGATGTTCCTCTCTCTATACCCTCTCCGGATCATTTATGCTTCCAACTCGCTCACACATTGAAAAACTAACTAACCGCCATTGAACAAAATGAATTAAAAGAACCCGACCATCCTCTCTGTCCTCCGCCTCGCAAAAGCCCCTCCCCACCATATCATACCATGCCCATGCCCATGCCCATCCCCTTCCTTCTCTATTTCCATTCAAACCCGCCCCACCACCCCTCCTTCCCATACCAAACGCCCTCCCAAACACCAAAACACCATTCCAAAAAACCATCACTTACGCCTCTCCCTCTCCCTCTCCCACTCCCTCCCCCCCTATCCCTCTCCCACTCCCATCTCA
>JAABVA010000311.1_pt1 | contig 63429 bp, 53 predicted proteins | sample 5560331 | NCBI WGS metagenome assembly JAABVA01 (sample SAMN12812661, study PRJNA571458) | rock metagenome | isolation source: Antarctica rocks | place: Antarctica: Victoria Land, Mt New Zealand sud | collected 2016-01-07
GCTTGTGACGTTCGCGACCCTGTAGGCCGCGTGAACGCTCCGCCGCCTGCTCCCACGGCGAAAACCGGCCTGGTGAGTGGGTGGGTCTTGGCAAGGCCTCGACTACACCCTCTTCTGCGATGAGCCGCGAATGCTGGCGGACCTTTCCGCACACAGCGAGAGCCGTGATGAACACGCCTTTGCCGACCGACTTCCGTACGTTCTAGATTTACTTGCAGGAGTTCGGCGACAAATCGACAAGCATAGGCCGAGGCCAGCGGAGTTCACGGTCTGGTGGGACCAGCAGCGAACACCGCGCCGCGAAGCAATCACCAGCATGCGCAACGCTGAACTCAAAAGCTACGAGCGGCGCTCTCAGCGGACAGCGCTGACTCAGACTTACAGCTCAGCAGGAAGCTTCGAGGCTCGGACCTTGGATGGTGAGCTCGTCAGCCATAGGGTGGTCAATGCCGGCGACACCGTCACGGTCCTAACCGGCTGGAAGTTTCTCGGTGGCCACTTCGACGGTCAAGACGTCCTGAGCGTGCTTACTGGCGAGCTGACTGACCTCTCGACGCTCATCCATGTCGCCGAGTCTCAGCTCGGCTCGCCACCAGCCCGTAGGCAACTGCGTGCCCAGGATCCGCATTGAGGCCTGCAGCAGATTGCGGGCACGGGCTCTTCGGCCTTGAAGGGAACTTCACCTCAGCGGGCGGTGTCCCGACAAGGCTGTCCAGTTCGCACCAGCGGCTAGTTGTCGGTGCTGGCGAGCCGGTCTGCCCGACTCAGTGACTCAGCATGGCGCCACTTAGTGGCCGGGCCGCTCAGGCCATTCCTGGCTCTGGTACCAGAGGGGTCTGCTCGAGCCGTTGCAGGTGTTCGGCGAGCGGCCGCGGGCCTACGGCTGCCACTGAGCGGCCCGCACCAGCTCGGCTTCGACCAAGAACCGCCTTAGTAGCCCAGCGAGTGCGACTAAGGTAGAGTTAGCCATATGAAGATGACCTACGCGGCCGTGCAGGTCGCCTTGGCGCTGATGGAGACCCCCTCCGGGAAGCACTGGGGCTACGACCTGTCGAGGAAGTCGGGCGTGCGGTCGGGTGCCCTGTACCCGATCTTGCACCGGATGCTGAACGACGGGCTGCTCAGCGACGGCTGGGAAGCCTCGACCGCGGGCCGACCTCCAAGGCGCTACTACGAGATCACCGAGCGGGGCGCAGCCGAGCTGGGCGCGCTGCTTGCCCGGGCGCGCGCCGAGCAGCGGTTCGTCGCCCCAGCCGCGACGCCGGGCTTCGCTCGGTTGGGCCTGGCCGGGCTAGGCCTCGGGTGATGGCCGCCAAGCTGCTTGACCAGATGCTGTCGTGGCAGGGCCTGCTGCTCACACTCTTCGTAGTCGGCATCCTGCCAGGACTGCTCCTGCGGGTTGCCCTGCTTGCCTACCCACGGGGCCACCCCGACCGGGCCGAACTTCTCGGTGAGTACTACGCCGTGCCCTACCGCGAACGACTCCTGTTCATGGCCTCCGGCTGCGAGCGCGCGCTCTGCGACGGCCTGTCCGCCCGCGTCAGGGAGCGGCGGGAGCGGCGCGCCGCCCTGCCGGTGCAGCATGCCCGCGTCGTCAACGACAGCGCATCGGCCAGCGACACCGCCACCGTCACCGTCACGGCCAGCCTGAAGGCTGAGGGCACTCTGACCGTCGGCAGGTCGCTCACCCTCGGCGGAGGTCTCTCAAGTGTCAGCACCCTCGGCGGCGGCTCACTTCGACCTGCGTTCGAGTCGACCGAGGGCTACGGGACTCCACCCACCAAGAACGAAGGCGAGAAAAGTAGCTGCTGAGCTCTGGTTCGCCCGCCCGCGAGACGCAACTGGTCGCGCGGCGACACATGTGACGGTCGTGGAGATGGCGGTCAGTGTGCGGGCTTCCCCGTCGGTAAGCATTCGTTCTACCCGACGGGGCTGTCCCACAACCGAGGGTCCTATTCGGGACAACGTCCCTCAGTGGTGGCTCCGTGCCCCGGTGCAGCAACCTCGGCGCGTCCATTCCCGGTTGAAGGGTTGGCCGGTGCCAAATGAAGCCTTCTTGATCTACTGCGAGGAGTCAGGGGATGAGTTGGACAGCTACTACAGCGGTCTGCCGAGGTAGTCAGCGCATTAGCTGTGAGAAAGTCGGGAAGCGCAGGTAGTGGTCTTGGAACGAGTCGAGGGCGTCCTGCTCAAGGTCAAAGCCGAGCCTGTTTACCTGTGCTCGTGTGAGCCGACCGGTCGCGACCGGGAGCTGCTCTTGCAACTTCTGGGTCTCCTTCTGCGTGAGGAGCGGCGTGTCGATGGTCCGACGGACGAGGCACGCCCAGTCGGCGTCGGCAACGACGGCAGCCGCGGCAGCCTGGCGGCCGGGTGAGGCCAGGAACCCGCCCACGGTCACCATGGGGGTTCCGTCCCTATAAATGAGCTGGAACGCAGGCAGATAGCCGCCCGGCCTTCCCTTCTGCAAGGCCTTCGAGCGCAGATGTCGTTGCATGGACTCGGCGAGCACCCCGGGCAGAGCCTCGCTGCTGTAGAGGCTGAGGTCGTCCTCCTGCCCTCCTGGGCTTGCAGGCGGTGCGGCCGCGCCGAATAGGTCCCTGAGCCGCTGCGGGCGCGATACGGGCTTGTTGCCGTAGCGGCCAGCACTAGCACTGAAGGTCGTCAGTAGCAAGGAGTCGGGGGGCAGTCCTCCGACGAGGTCTGCTAGCTCGACGAGTTCGTCCTCGCCGACGGACTGGTCGTAATCCAGCCACACCATCCAGGGGCGTCCCTGCAGCTCCGGTTCCTTAAGCAGTCCGGGGATAACAGCTGACGACAGCCCGGGCCGGACGTCGACCGTCCGGTACGGCTTGTTGAACACGGCCCGCGTGTAGGTGACCGGGTCTGCCTCTATCGACACCATGGTCCCGGTACGGAGGTGGCGGTGGGCCAGATGGAAGTCCGCGAACCACACGGAGCCGAGCCCTACGTAGACGAAGTCCGTTAGGCCGAGCCTGTCGATCAGAGTGCGGGCGCCGTCGAAGACCAGCGAGCGCTCGATGCTCTTGTTCTGGCGAAGCGAGTAGTTGACGACGTCGCTGGAGCTGCTCACTCGTCGTCCTCGTCCGCCAGCATCTTGTAGGCATACTCGAAGGACTCGATCCCGACATCGCGGTAGGTCATGTTGCTGTCGCCGAACCCCTCGGCGAGCGCCCGCACCCGTCGGACCTGCCTGGCAAAGTTGATGTTCGCGGGCCGTTCGCCGGGACGCTTGGTCAGGGTCGGCAGCTCGACTATCGGCCGCGGGGCGACCTCCGTGACTGGCTGGGCCTGCGAGGCCTGCTCCAGCTTCTTCGCGTCTTCAAGGTCCTGCTTCCTCGCATTCGTGTAGTCGATCCACGCCCGCGCCGGCTGGATCATGCGGGCCCGCGCTCGCAGGTACACGCCGGCCGACACGTCGACGCCCCTCTTGGTCGTGGTCATCGGCAAGAGGAAGGCATGCGGCGAGGTGAATAGGATCAAGCCTGCGAAGCCGGTGTACTGTCCGTGCCACTTCGGGAGGTCGCCGCCCCAGCCGGTGATTGAGGACGTGTCCGCCGCGAGGACGACGCGTCCGTTGCAGAGGACGTACCAACCGGAGGCCATCTCGGCCTTGTCGGACTCGTCCGGCGAGTTCTCGTCGGGAGGCGGGGCTCCCATGCCGGCCAATAACTCGACTGTGACCTCACCGTCCCTGTAGCTGTCGCGCATCGGCTGGAAGGCATCCCCCCGCCGGAGGTTCACCCGCCTAGCCGGCACGGGGATCTCATTCACGCGGACGACCAGCCCGTGCATCATCGGAAGCATGTAGTCGCGGGCGAGGACTGCGCGGAGCTCGGCCAGGTACGCGGGGTCGGCAAACCGGTTCGCGGTCTCGACGCTCAGTCCCCCGATCTCGATCCTCACTCCGGGATCGTCGAGGTGCTCGGTCTCGTCGATCGGGAAGTCCCACCGTGGATCGTTGTCGGCGAGCCACTCTTCGACCTCGATCGGCACCACGAAGGACGCGCGGCTGCCGTCTGGGCCGTCGGCGTAGGTGCTTCGGATGGTGATCGAGCGGCCGATCTTGAAGATGGCCCGCTTCATCCCGATGCCGTAGACCCCCACGGAGTATGGCTCCCGAGTCTCGGTCGTCTCGGTCGTCTCGGTCTTGTCGACCGTGTCGCCGGACGCCTCCTGCGACTTGGCAGAGTCCAGCTCTTCGGGCTCATCCCGGCGGCCGAAGGTGAACGCGTAGTCCACCGCGTCGTCCAGCGTGATGCCACCGCAGTTGTCCTGGATCGCGAAGCTTTCGGCCGAGATCGTGATGTCGACGCTGAACTTGCCCAGTACTGTGCTCTCGGTCAGGCTCGGCGTATCGCCAGACATCTCCCACGCGCCGTCAATGCTGTTGTCGACGAGATCTAGGATGCAGTCGTCCAGCGAGATGTCCCGGGTCAACATCCGCACGAAGAAGCTCTTGGTCGGATTTGCGTCCGCCTTTGCGATGCTCACAGAGAGCGCCTTCCTTGATCGACGGCCGAGCCACCATTCCGCCGGTGCTCGCGTGCACCATGCCAGGTCTCTGCGGCAGGAATCGCCAACTGGGTCGAAGACTGGCTTTTGACTTCCCCTGCCGCACGTCAAGGCGTATGTGTGCGATCGTCACGGCGTCCTGATGTCCAGTCGAACGGAGCGCTCCTTGCCCGGCTCGCAAGCCACGGACGGTCGGCCAAAATCGGCCCGGCCGACCTGCATCGACCTCTTCGGCGGTGCCGGTGGCCTCAGCCTCGGCTTCGAGCAGGCGGGTTTTGACGTCCTTGCCACTGTTGAGTACGACCCCGTTCACGCGCTCGTGCACCGCCGGAACTTCCCTGACTGCGAAGTCGTGTGTCGCGACGTCAGACCCCTTACCGGCCCCGACGTGCTGGCAGCCGCGGAGGTCGGCTTCCGGCGTGTACGCCCAGGTCAGACTTGGACGAATCAGGTGGATGCCGTCATCGGCGGACCGAGCTGCCAGGGCTTCTCTGCCGGAGGTGTTCGGGACGAGGACGACGAGCGCAATGGCTTGGTCGGCGAGTTCGTGCGTCTGGTCGTCGAGATTCGCCCACAAGCCTTCTGTTTAGAGAATGTCCCGGGGCTGCTGGAACCGCGCTTCGACGACGTCCGGCTAGGAGCCCTCAAGCAGCTCCGCGATGCCGGCTACGACGTGTCTGGCAGCGACGGGTGGCTGAACGCCGCCGATTTCGGGGTGCCGCAGTCCCGCAAGCGCGTCTTCATGCTCGGCATCTTGGACGGCCCCGCCCCCGACCTGCCGGAAGGCGACAAGCCAAGCAGGGTCACCGTGCAACACGCCCTGGAAGGACTGCCTCAGGTCGAGGCGTACCCGAAGTTGCTGCTAGGCGACAGCGCGGCTTTGAGCCCTGCGGACACGGCCCGTCGGCTGCGAACAGGGTCCGCATACGCCCGCGAGCTTGCAGGACTAGCCGCCCCATCGGACCTGTCGCGACCCCGCGTATGGGACCCGACTGTCGCCACCTGCTCACTCCGTACGCGCCACGACTTAGGAGTGCAGGCCCGCTTTGCCGCGACCCCTCAAGGATCGGCCGAACCGAAGAGCCGGCTTTACAGGCTTGCCTGGGACACGCAGGCCCGCACCCTTCGCGCGGGCACGGGGCGCGAGCGCGGGGCGCACACGTCGCCGCGGCCGATACACCCTGATTTGCCCCGCGTTATCACGGTTCGGGAGGCCGCCAGGCTGCACGGGTACCCAGACTGGTTCCGCCTCGCCGCCACCAGCTGGCACGGACACCGACAAGTCGGCAACAGCGTCCCCCCGCCGCTGGCGAGAGCTGTGGCCACGCGCCTTGTGGGGGCGCTCGGAATGCGACCTCGCCGACCGACGGCACAGGTGCTGCTCGGTGACGACGAATGGTGCCGGACGTCACCTCGGAACGCCGCGAGGCTCCTGTCCGCGATCGTCAACGAACTGCCCGCACAGCGCGTCCGCCCTCAAGTCGTCCCCGCCTGCCTGACCGACGGGCTTCCGGACCTGGCGCTCGAAGTCATGTCTTCAGGATTGACCGAGCTGGTGCATTAGCACCCAACGCCGGCTTGCCGCGGCCCCGTCAATCGACCGACGGCTTGGGCGTGGCAAACGAAGCCTGCATGGGCGTGGCGTGCGCGTACAGTTCAACCAGCTCTGTAGCTTCCCGGGGTGGCCAATCGCAGCAGCACTGCTCTGGACCCGTTGGCGCCGCTCGGGCAGGCGCTCGCAGAACCGACCCGGCGGCGGATCCTCGCCCTGCTGACCCGGGACGGCCACTGCTACCCGGGCCAGCTGGCGACCGAGCTTGTCGTCGCGCCGACCGCGCTGTCCCACCACCTGGTGTGGTTGCGCGACGCCGGCCTCGTGGTCGCGGCACGGGAGGGCCGGCGAGTACGGCAGGAGCTCTCCTCCCCCGCCCTGCGGGCCACGCTGCTCGAGCTGAGCGCCGCCGACTCCGTCAACGAGCAGCCGGACGGCCCGATGGCGCTGCGGCACGCGCCGTCACGGATCCCGAGCTCGCATCCGCACCACCAGCCGCGGGACCTGTCGGCGCAGCAGCGCGAGGCGTTCCGGCAGATGGCGGTGCTGTCGCGCCGGGCGAAGGCCGCGGCGTTGGCGGGCGAGGGCCCGGAGCCGCTGCACGAGGTGAACGTCCCGGTCCTGTCGCCGCTGGACCTGATGCCGGAGCGGCAGCCGACGGGGCTGCGCTCGCTGTCGCTGTTCTCCGGCGGCGGCGGGCTGGACCTGGGGTTCGCCCGCGCCGGGCTGGCGCACGTGGCGTCCTACGAGCTGCTGCAGGACGCCGCGGACACGCTGCAGAAGGCGCACCCGGACTGGCAGGTGTTCGGCGGGCAGGAGGACGGCGACGTCAACGGGGTCGACTGGCGGCTGTGGCGCGACGAGATCGACGTCCTGCACGGCGGGCCGCCGTGCCAGCCGTTCTCCGTAGCCGGCCGTCAGCGCGGCCAGCTGGACCCGCGGGACGGCTGGCCGGCGTTCGTGCGGGCGGTGCGGGCGGTGCGGCCGCGGGCATTCGTGGCCGAGAACGTGCCGGCGCTGACCTCCGGCAAGTTCGCGCCCTACGTCGAGCAGGTGATCACCGGGCCGCTGTCGGGGAACTACACGATGACTCGGCTGCTGCTGCGCAGCGAGGACTTCGGGGTGCCGCAGACCCGGCGGCGGGCGGTGTGGGTGGGGTTCCGGCGGCGTCGGGACGCGGCCCGGTACGTCCCGCCGGCGCCGACGCACGCCTGGGTGCCGCCGGGCGAGCCGCCGACCGGGCTGCTGCGGACCATGGGGGTGCGCGAGGCGCTGGGCCTGCCGGAGGTCGGGTTCGACTGCCTGTCGCCGACGATCCGCAGCACCCTGACCGGCCCGCGGCACACCACCTCGATCCTGAACAGCACCGCCGCGCAGCGGGTGTTCCAGCGGCTGCAGGTCTGGCCGAACGGGGTCGCGCCGGACCGGGAGCGGGCCCGGGTGTTCGTCGCCGGGAACGGGCACTTCCGGCTGTCGGTGCCCGACGTGGCGCTGCTGCAGGGCTTCCCCGACGACTGGCCGTTCCAGGGCGCGACGTACATGCAGCTCGGGCAGATCGGCAACGCGGTGCCGCCGCCGATGGCCTACGCCGTCGCGTTGTCGGTGGCGGCCGCGCTGGCCTGAGCGGCGGTCACCGGGTCCAGCGGCGCGAGCACGCTCTCGCCGCGCTCCTGGGCCTGCCGCCGGTCGGTGAGCCAGGCACGGACCAGCCGGCGCAGCGTCGGGGCGTGGTCGCGCTCGATCCGTTCCAGCCCGGCCAGGTAGGGGCCGGGGATGTGCGGGTTGTTCAACGTCGCGCCGCGGCGGATGACGTAGCCGCAGCGTTCCTGCAGCACCTGCAGCATCCGGGCCGGTGAGTAGCCGCCGCCGGGCAGGTCGGCGTTGTCGCGGTACTGCGCAGCCGACCACTGGTTCTTCATGATCGACTTGGCGTCGGTTCGGGTGTAGGTGTCGCGCTCGCCCAGCACCTGTTCCAGGTCCTGCTCGGTCACGTGCTGCGGCGCCCGCTGGGCCAGCACCAGGTCCGGCCGGACGTAGCGTTCCTTCTCGGCCACCCATGGGGCCATGTCCGCCGGGGAGGCGTAGGAGCAGTACAGCGGCTTGCGGCCGCCGTCGGGGCCGTAGAAGGCGAACAGCCAGTGCAGGTCGCGCCACTTCGCGATGTGCTCGGGCCCGAAGTCGCGCACCGTCGACACCGACCTGCCGGTGGTGGACTTCAGCTCGAACTGCAGCGGCTCGGTGAGCTCCTCGAGCTCCAGGAGGGCGTCGACGTCGGCGCGCCTGCGCTCGACGGGGACCGACAGGTTGAACAGGTCCACCATCTGGTTCTCGCGTGCGTCATCCTGGACCGGCATGTCCGAAGCGTCCCGCATCTGTGTCGGCGAGGCCGTCAGGCCCGCCGACGGCTCGAACGTGCCCACTGCCCCCGCTCCTGGCCGAGGGTCGGCTCCGGCGCCCAGCTCCCCCGCGGTGCGGGACCGCTTCCGGCGGCAGCAGGTGCGGGACACCGCCCCGGAACTTGCGTTGCGCCGGCTGCTGCACGCCCGCGGGCTGCGCTACCGGGTCGACGTCGCGCCGCTGCCGAACTTGCGTCGCCGGGCGGACGTGGTGTTCACCGGGGCGCGGCTGGCGGTGTTCGTCGACGGCTGCTTCTGGCACCGTTGCCCGCAGCACGGCACCTCCCCCCGGAGCAACGCCGACTGGTGGCGCGACAAGCTCGACCGCAACGTGCAACGCGACCGCGACACCGATCGGGCGCTGTCCGAGGCTGGTTGGCAGGTCCTGCGGGTGTGGGAGCACGAGCAGCCCGAGACCGCCGCCGAGCGGGTGCACGCGGCCTGGTCCGGCCTGCGGCTCGGCTCGCACTGACCCTGGCTGCGCTGGCACCACCAGCCGTCAGCGGCTGTCCTGCCGGCGTCGCACGTAGGAGTTCAGCACCTGCCTCAGGAGCGGCAGAAGCGCCTCCAAGCTGCCGTCCTCGGTGCTGTCGAAGGCCAGGCACTCGCCGTCGGTGTTGGCCTGGTCCGGCGGGTACAGCCCGACTGCCCAGCCCTGGTGCTCCGCCCGCTCCCACGACAGGGCGTCCTGCTCGTCGGTGATCAGCAGCGTGTGGCCGCCGTCGAGCAGGACCTCCAGCGCAGCGTTCATGCCGCCGGTCTGGGTGAAGGTCGCGCCTGACCCGGCGCCGGCCAAGTAGTCCAGGACGTCCTGGTACTGCGCCTGCCCGATCGACATCGTGGCGTGGTAGCTCAGCACGCGCTCACCCCTGCTCGTCGGGCTTTGCGGGGTAGGTCGCGTCGAACCAGCGGATGAAGCCCATGGTGCTCCCCCACTGTCGGGTGATGCGCTCGTGCACGGCTCGCTGGTCGTGACCGGGCACGAAGGCGCGGTGGTCGGCCACCGCCGTGCCGCAGCCGCAGCCGCAGGTGCGTGGGCCGCTGGACGGGTCCGCCAGGTAGGTCACCGGGTTCCTGTGCGGGTCCGCCGGCTGGCCGACGAACGCATCGTGAACTGGATGCCCGGCCTCAAGGACACGACCCACGACGGCGCTCTTGGAGCGCTTCGTCGCGTCCTTGGCGGGCACCGTCTCGACCCGGTCGACCTCCACGACGACCCGCACGATCCCGTCGTGGGAGAACGTCGCGTACTGCTCCCGGGCCGCCCGCGGCCCCAGCACCCAGACGCCTCGGTTCTGCTCGTAGGTCTGCTGGGCGCTGTGCGTCGGCGAGAAGCCCACCCAACTGCGCCCCATGTCGTCCTGCTCCGGTGCGACGTCGCGCACCGGATCCAGCTTGAAGTTGATGGCCACGAGAACACTCCTTAATGGATGACGCCCTAGGGCTGAGGGGCAGCGTACCCTCCCCGGCCGCATAAGGCAAGCCCTTGGGCGCGGTCGATCCTGGCAGTCAGCGGCGCCGGCGGCGGTGCTGATCCAGTCACCCGGCTTGAGTCAATGGGCTCTGCTGGTGCAGGTCAGCCAGAGGGCCTGGGCCCGGCTCGACGCCGGGCCCAGGTGCCGGGATCAGGCGGTGTCGGCCAAGTCGTCGGGGGCGCTCGCGGTGTTGGCGCTGCAGTGGTCGAGGATCGTGCGGGCGGCCTTGGTGACGGTCTCGGCGGCCTGCCGGACCTGGGTGAGGTCTCCCCCGGCCCAGCCAGCGACGTAGGCGAAGGTGTAGCCGCTAGCGTCCAGGCCATGCGCGGCCGCCACCACGTACGCGATGCTCTCGGCCTCGACCTCGCACCGGCCGCGGCAGGTGGCGTAGGTCGGCAGGTCCGTGACGTGGCCGCACTCGAGATGCCCGAGCTCGTGGGCCAGGGTCTTGACGGCCTGAGCCTCGTCGACGTCACCGCGGACCCGCACCACCCGGCGGGCCGGGTCGGTGTAGCCATTGGCGCCGGCGCAGTCACCGCGCTCCAGGGCGTAGCCGTACCCGACGACCTGACCGGCCAAGTCCTCCCACAGGCCAGCCGGGGCCTGCCCGGTCAGCAGGACCGGCGCGACCTCGGGCAACGGCGCCCCCTCGGTCTGGTGTAGCGCGAACACATGCACCACCCGGAAGCCCCGCAGCTGCCCGCCGCTGGCGGCCGGTGCGGCCGGTCCCCCGCGCTCGTCCTGGGGCTGCTCGCGGGTGCTGTCGGTCGTGCTGCTCGACGTCTTGGGGCGGTAGGTGCAGGGCGCCAGGATCGCGATGCCCCGCTCCCCCTTGCGTACCTGCCGACCCAGGCTCTGCCAGCTGCGGAACCCCGCGACCCGGGTGGCCTGCGGGGCCTGCCCGCCGATCAGCAGCAGGTTGCCTCTGTAGCTGTGGAACTTCGCGGCGGTGTCCAGCATCGTCCGCCACCCATCGGACTCCACCAGCGCCGCGACCCCGTCGCTGATCTGCTCGTGCAGCGCGGCGAGCCTGTCCTGGCCGCCGGTCGTCGTGCTGGTTGTGCTGCTGGTGCTGGTGCTCATCTGGGCCTCCTTGTCCCGTCCCGACGAGCGGGTGCGGGTGGGCCGGTGTCCCCCGGCCTTGAGGGCGGTGGGTCCACCCACCGCCGCAAAGCCGCCCGGAGGGGTCGCAGCGGCTCGCCGGGCAAGGGAACGAGCCCAAGAAGCTTCCCGCGGAGCGCCTGAGGAAGGATCTTGGGCGCCCTTGCTTGGGGAGGGGCGGCCCCGCACCATCCGGGGGGCAGCCTGCAACAAGGACAGCCGGCCGAAGGCCGTCCCTACCGACCCCGCAGGGGCCGGGCTGTGACGTGCGCTGGTTCTGGGCATCTACGCGGGCCTGTACCGGCTTCGGCTGAAGAAGCTCACGCGCGTAAGTGATAGGACCAGGTGCCGGTCGGTTGCGTCGGGATGGAAGTAGCGTTCGAGCTGCGTCTGGTCCGGCGCGCCGGTGTACCGACCGTAGCGGCGGTGCTGCACCGCGCTGAGGAACCCCTCGCCGGCCCGCCCGGGTGTGTCGAGCGTCAGCTGTGCTCGGCTCCTGGGCTAGCGCGGAGGTACTGGTAGACGGTCTCGCGGCTGACCCCGAACTCGCGGGCCAGCTTCGCCTTGGGGGTGCCGTCAGCGACCCGCTGGCGCAGCTGGGCGACCTGCTCGGCGCCTAGGGCTCGGGCGCGGCCGCGGTAGGCGCCGCGCTGGCGGGCCAGCGCAATGCCCTCGCGCTGGCGCTCCCGAATCAGCGAGCGTTCGAACTCGGCGAATGCCCCCATCACCGACAGCAGCAACGTCGCCATCGCGGTGTCGTCGCCGGTGAAGGTCAGCTGCTCCTTGGCGAACTGCACCCGCACTCCCCGGGCCGTGAGTGTGCGGACCAGGGCGCGCAGGTCATCCAGGTTGCGGGCCAGGCGGTCCATCGAGTGCACCAACACCGTGTCACCGTCGCGGACGAACGCCAGCATCGCCTCCAGCTGCGGCCGGGCGGTGCTGCGGCCCGAGGCGCTGTCAGTGAACACCCGGTCCAGCGCGACACCGTCGAGCTGCCGGTCGGCGTTCTGGTCCAGGCTGCTGACCCGGGTGTAACCGACCCGTTGCCCGCTCATCAGCCTCCAGACCGAGAAGTGTCAGGCTGGACCCTAAGACCGGTCGGGACAGGTGTCCATCAAGCCGGACAGCCGCTCTAACCTGACGCTCCCGGCATGCCTGCTCCTGACGTCAGGTTGGAGTACACCCTGGCGGGCAGCCGCTCGACTCGTCGTCGGGATCACCGCCAAGGACTTGTTGGCCCCTTACCGCCGTGCGGGGCACCGTGTGCCGCACCTTCGGTACGGCGCCGGGGCCCACCAGTCAGCGCGAAGTCGAAACGACGATTTTGGCGAGGCGCCCCGCCTGGGCGGTAGGTGCGAAGGCCCCGGCCGCTACCTGCCGCTACCTGCCGCTTCCTGCGTTGATTCGTGGCAGGGTGCCGAGCGCGGAGCAGGCCTGCTCGGTGTCGTGATGGTGCAGTGTCGGAGCGGAGCGGCCAGCCAGATGTCGGCTCCGGTGAACGGCCCGGCCGCGATGGCGTCGGCGACGGATCGGTCGGAGGGCTTCGGGGAGCGCCTGCTCGGGACGATGATCGAGCGGGCGCATGAGATGCCGCCGCACCTGATCGCCCCGCTGGTGGCCGAACTTGTCGCGGCGATCGGCGGCCGGGACGTCGCGGTGTTGCTGCCGGATTACGACCAGCTGACGCTGGTGTCGTTGCCCGGGCAGGGTCTGGTCGTGGAGCAGCCGGAGCCGATCGAGGATTCCGCGGCCGGTCGGGCGTTCCTGGGCGACGCGCTCGTCGAGCAGCCGGTCCAGGGCGGTGTGCGGCTGCTGGTGCCGATGCTGGACGGCACCGACCGGGTCGGGGTGCTGGCGTTCACCGGCGACAACCCGAGTGAGGACGACCGGCGCCTGGCGCGGCGCTTCGCTGGGCTACTCGCCGACGTCCTCATCACCAAGAGCATGTACACCGACCGGTTCTTCCAGGCCCGCCGCCGGCAGCCGATGAGCCTGTCCGCGGAGATGCAGTACGCGCTGCTCCCGCCCCTGATGATGACCACCGCGCAGGTCGCAGTCGCCGGGATCTTGGAGCCGGCCTACCAGGTGGGAGGTGACAGCTTCGACTACGCCCTCAACGACGACGTCCTGCACTTGGCGATCATCGACGCGATGGGGCACGGCCTGGACGCGGCGGTGATGGCGACGGTAGCTGTCGCGGCGTATCGGCACGCCCGACGGGCCGAGGCCGACCTGCCCGGCCTGTACGCCCAGATGGACGCCGCGATCGCCGAGCAGTTCGACGCCGACCACTTCGTCACCGCCCAGCTGGCCCAGCTCGACGTCGCCGGCCGCCTGCGGTGGGTCAACGCCGGGCACCCCCGGCCGCTGCTGTGGCGCCCCGGGCAGGCGGTCCGGGCGCTGCGCAGCCCGACCACACTGCCGGCCGGGATCGGTGGCGGCACACCTGCGGTCGGCCAGGAACGGCTGCATCGCGGTGACCGGGTCTTGTTCTACACCCACGGCATCATCGAGGAACGCCTGCCCGGCGGCGAGCAGTTCGGCGCACGCCGCCTGCTCGAGCAGTTCACCCAGGCCGAGCAGGCCGGCGGCCCAGTCCAGCAGACCGTCCGCCGGCTGTCCCACACCCTGCTGCAAGCCCGCGGCGGGACCACCAGCGACGACGCCACCTTGTTCCTGCTCCAGTGGCGCGGCGGGGACACGAGCCACCTGACCGCCCTGGACCCGACCGGCCAAAAGCAGTGAGCAGAGCCGGCCGAACGCTGTCGGCGCCGCGTTGACCGCTGCCACTTCGACCGCCAAGCTCAGCGACCAGATCCAGATGACCTGGTCCACTTGGACCCTGACCTGTGTCACAGCGTATGGGGGCTTTGCCCTAACGGGCAGGTAGGCCGTGGTCCGGAACCGCGCGCGCCCGCCGAAGCACGAGCAACACTCGTAGCTCAGGACGGGCCTAGCGCTTGCTGTGCCGACCGGGACGGCGGCAGTGACTGGGGCCTCCCCCGTGCGTTCGAGCTCACCGCCGACTGGCCAGACCAATGGCTTCGCGCTGATCGGGACCAGTGTCTCGATTCGCCCTCCTCGGACGTCACCGACGGCGATACAACCGTCGGACCGACTCATACGACAGCCGGGTCAGGTCCCCGGCGTAGGCCTCGAAGGCTGCAGCGGCGGCGGGCATGGAGCGCACCCGCGGCAGGAGCTTGACCAGGTTGATCGGCGGCACCTGTACGCGCTCGGTCTCCACCACGACCCTGCCCTCGTCGAGGACACCGGCGAACACGGCTAGGGTTCGCTGACCGGCCAGTCCAGCGCTCGGAGCCATGACGCCGTCGAAACCGGCGACCCGAGCGCCTTGGGCGAGTCCCTGACAGATCTCGTAGTCGTCGCCGACGAGATCCTCGCCGGTGACGCCGAGGGCCTCACGCACGATCACGTCAGAGAGGTCCAGCACGGCCAGACGGTCCACCGCGCAACGTCCCGCTCGACGACGTACCTCGAAGGGGTCAATACCGTTTCCGACGAAGTGGCGGAACAGCTCGCACCAACTGGCGCTCATGGTTGAACTGGCGTACCAGGCGCCGGGACCGTCGGCCTTGTGGTAGCGGCCGGGTCCACGCGCTGGCGCTGGGCAGGACAGCAAGGGACGCCCGACGGGGCCCTGATGCCACCAAGAACCTGAGACCACAGCGGGTGGAAGGTCCGTAAGTCGCGCCCGGATCTGCGCGACCTCGAGCCGGCTCAGACGTACACACCATCGACGAAGGACCTGGCGGCCTGCAGGACCGCCTCTGTCTCGCCCTCGCGCAGCACCTCCAATGGACGCCGTCCGCCCAGGAGTCGGTTGCTCGCATGCAGCCACTGACCGACGCCACGCGGGGTGAGGCTGTCTGCCAGGGTGCGCACGACCTCACGAAGACCGTCCAGGCGGTCGTAGGTCGCGCTCCGTGGCCGGGTCTTGCTGGCGCGCCAAGCGTAGACCGTCTTGGGGTCGGTCCTGGTGACCTGCGCGACATCGGCCTGGGTAACACCGAAGCTCTTGAACGCCTTCACCAAGTCGCCAGCCTCGATGGCCCGTGCGAGCTGCTGCGTCCTCATCATGACCTCCTCAACACCCGATGGTACGCCCGAAGTAACACCCGGTCCAACACCCGGTCTCTCACGAGGGCCGTCACATTGAGCGTCGAGCAGCCCAATCCCGTGTGCACAGGATCCCATCCGCGCTAGCCCGGCAACTGGGGACGCTGTGGCCAATGACGAACAAGGCGTATGAACTCCAGTCGCGGTCTCGTTGCTGGACAGCGAGTTCCCGGGGGCCCATGAACACTGACCCGGCTCCGATCTCCGCGATCAACCGGCACCACGAGTCAGTCTTGCCGCAGTCGCGTCAGGATGTCCCGCACGTCCCCGGCCCAACAACGCCCTGACCGGCTCAACCGCCTGAAGCCCGTCGTCGGCCTCAAAGTCGCCGCGCGCGATGCCGGGCTCGGGCGTCGGGAGCAGTTCCGACAACCCGGGAGCCACCGTGGTCATTCGTGTCTGCCGGCCAGCTGTCTCAGTCCCTGGCATCACCGGGGTACGAGAAGGCCCGCCAGCGCAGCAACGCTTCGATGAGGCGACGGTAGACCTCAGCGCCGCGCGGGTCGGCGGGCCACGGGTCAGCGGGCTCGGCCACCTCCCGCGTCATTCGCACCCCCCGATGCTCCTCGGCGGAAGCCGTCATAGCGCGCAGCATTGCCGTCGGCTTGAGCTCTATCGAGGCTTCCATCGCCTGCCGTCTCACCCCTTCTCCCCCGACTCACCGGGTTGGGGCGGGGACGACCCAAGGCGTGCGCCGGCGCGCACACGTGACGACACCGAGGTGGCCGGCACCTGCTGCTACCCGGACTGCCCGGAGCCGACTTCCCCGTGGACCCGCGGCGCCCCTCCCCCGGGCTACTGCGAACTGCATGACCGGAAATCCGCCTATGAACGCCGAGAGGCCCTCGCGACATCGGCCGGGCTGGACCGCTGAGGGGCCCTTCCTGGCCACCCGGGACACCGCGACGGGAGCCAAACGTTCAGTCTCCTTAAGCCTTCGCGAACTTACGGGTCACCCTGGAAGACGTCGAGACGCTCCGCAGCGCCAACGGGACGCTGGCACGGACCGTTCAGACCATCCTGGAGCAGCCGTCGACCATCCATAGCACCAGCGCAGTGGACGCTCACCTGGCAGCAGTCCACGCGGAGCTGTCTGCCTACCTCGCCGCCAAGGACGGCGTGACCGCGCGGCTACATGCCGAGGCCGTCGCGCATCAGAACGCCGCCGTAGAAGCCTCCCGCTCAGCACACGCCGCCACCGCGTCCCAAACTGCCCTGACCGAACAGCGGGCCCTCACCGCCACCCAGCCCGAAAACGTCAAAAGTGACCTCGCCGCCCTCCACCCAGGAGCCCGCCTTCACAAGCCAGGGGCACGACACCGCCCGCAACGACTCCACCGCCCAAGCAAGCACCGTGCGGGAACTCGAGGCTCAGGCCATCGCCGAACAGAGCGCCCGAACCGAACTCCAGCGGCTCTTAGCCGCCGATCGCCCGTAGCCGGCGCGCCAACCGGGCAAGCCCGAGGGCGGCCACCCTTTTCCCCCCAGAGCGCGCGAACCACGAAGAAGGCCCAGCCTCAGGCCTGAGGGAACGCGCGGGCGCGGGCGCGGAGCTCGCCGCTACGGGCGCATCTCCGCCTGTGGGGCCGGCGTCCCTTGGCGCGCCCCCGGCGCTCGTGCAGCGACGTGTCCTGACGCGGCACTGCTGCCGTCGGCGCGCTTCATGCACCGCATGCAGCTTTCGCGCGAGAGTGACGCTCGTGCACGCATCGCCCGCCCCCTGGATCCAACAGTCATACGCTTTGCGTGTGCAATGAGTAAATGAGTGCGTACTGGATTAACCGCGTACTCAACCGAATGCCCCCGTTAAGTGTACGTGCTCAAATGGATGAGTACTAACTTGAGTGTCCATAGAGTCACTCATGCACGCGCCCTCGCACATGTAGCTTTACGTGTACACTTCCCCACAGCAATGAGTGAGTGAGTACGCATAGCAAGACTCAAGGGAGTCCGTGATGGCACGTGTAGCCGTGTACAACATCAAAGGCGGCACAGGGAAGACCACTGTGACACTGGGGCTCGCGGGTGCTGCGGCGGGGATGGGCCTCGACGTGTTAGTCGCTGACGCCGACCCGGGCGGTGCGGCGGGGGAGTACCTCTACGCCGGCGTGCAGCCGACCGACGACCACGTCCGGGCCGGTAAGAACTCCTGGCGTGGCGTGCACGTGCTGCGTACGACCGGGGTCTTACCTCCGTTCGACGGTCTGACGCTCATCGACTGTCCGCCCTCGCAGCGTGAGGCCGCGGCCGCGCTCCTGCAGGCGGAGCTCGTGATCGTGCCGGTGATCCCGGAGCCCTTTGCGCTGCGAGGACTTCAGAAGGTCCTCGAGTCGCTCCCAGCGACGATGCCGATCGCGGTTGTGCTCAACCAGTGGCGGCAAACTCGGGCGGTCGAGCAGAGCATCGTCGAGCTGCGTGACGCTCTTGGCGACGAGCTGTGGGAACCATTCATCCCGCGTCGCGAAAAGGTCCAGGCCGTTCAGCGTCGCCGGCGGCCGCTGCAGGTTGCCGGTGCCCGAGGTATGGAAGGCGTCGTCGAGGCTTTCGACGCGCTTGCAACGAGAATGCTGAAGGTGACGTCATGAGTAAGGTCACGCCGTTGGTGGAGGCGAACCGCAGGCGCCGAGAGGCCGCCGCTGCGGCTGACACAGAAGTGGTCGACCCAACAGCGGGGGAGAAGAACAGCACCGCGTCGGGAGATGATCCCGCGACCTCCGACGACGCTGCCGCCGGCGAACAAGCCCCAACCGCGCCCGAGGTGGCCGTCCGAGCCGTGCCGACGCCGCCAAGGCGCGCACCCGTCTCCCAGGCCGCTAGGTCGAGGGAGGCGCGGGCGGACCCAGGTAATGCACACCATTTGGCGCAGCTTGTCGCGTCAGGGAACGCGAAGGCATACTTGGCTGACCACGACATTGACATGGACGACCCGAGCACCAAGCGGGTGAACTTCGAGCTGCCTTATCCGCTGCAGCAAGCCTTGCGCCGATACGTCGCCAATGGCGAGGGTCGTTCAATGCGGCAGCTCTACACCGCGTTGACCCACGCGCTGCTCGCGGACGCACAGGCCCTGCCAACGCCGTAGTGAGTGAATGAGCACGTACTCATTCACTCACTACGTAGTTCGCAGCCGACGAATGTGGAGTTGTGCCGTCTATGTCTGCCACCGAGAGGGGCTCGCCGAGGCGACATCGTGTCTGCCGCTGCTCCTTCGCAACGTCAGGGTCCGGACCGCACTCGCTGGGGGCGCCGAGCCGCCACACCTAACCAGCTTCGCGTTCGTAGATGACGACTGCACCGAGCATGGAGCTCAGCAACGCAAGAGCAGATTGCTCGGTCTTGAGCTCGTCATCAAGCCATTCGGGCCCGATGGGAGTGCCGTCGGCCCAAAAACCCTGGGCGTGCATCGGGGGAGCGGGCTGGTGGCATTGGGCTGCGCGATCAGGCACGGGCGCTGGTAGTCCCTTTAGTGCCCGCCAGGCGCGACGCTCGTCGAGATGACGCTGCTCAACCTCGAGGGCACGAAGGTCCCCTCCTGTCCGGGCGGCGACCTGATTGAGCGTGGTGTACCCACGCTGCCAACCCTGTGCAGTGTGGCGGGCCAGACCGTGCGCGGCGAGCTCAGCGAGGGCTCCCCGAAAAGTCTCCTTGGCCAGGCCGGCTGCGCGCTGCAGGTCGCTGGTCGAGCAGGGGAGGGGCCCGAGGGCCTGCCAGGCGTACCGGCTCGACTTCGAGAGCATCCAGAAGGCCGGATGCAGGCGTTCGATGAGCCCACGAGCCCACGGGTCTCCCAACGCCTTTGCAGCGTGCGTGGGCGGCACCACGAGCTCGTAGAGGTCTCCTTGCATCCCGTCGGTGTCACCTGACGCCTGCAGCAACACGATGAGCGAGTCACGAGTCCCGGCAAGACGCTTGAGTGACCGCGCCACGGTCGAGTGGTCAAGGCAGGCTGCCTGTCCCAACGTTCGGGTGCCCACGTCGACGTACCGAGTACCGAGCATCTGCGCGAGTGCCCCGAGCGCCTGCAGCACCGAACGATCGACTAGAGCTGTTGTCCCCGCGAGCATCCATCCCTCGTGTCGGGCTGCCGTCCACCAAGAGCGCACGAAGCCATACTCAGCGTCAGAGCCACGCTCGGTGACGGTTTCAGCTGGCGGCGAGCTCGCGGGGGGTGTTGGTAGGCCCCTTGTGTGGTTGTTTCGGTCACGTGGACGGTCCAAGGCACCGGAGAGCTTTTCGCTTGCTCGGTTGAGCTCACCCGAGAGTGCCCGGAGCGGGGAGGAGTGTTTGGTAAAGAGGCTCAGCAGGCCGGGGAAGCGCCCATCGACGGCGGCGAGGGCGATGTCGCGCTCACTCCAGCCACGACGCAGCAGATGGCAGAGTGCGGCGAACCGGGCCTCCGACGGTGTGGGGTATCTCGTGGCGTCGTACAGGCCCATCCGCAGTATCGCGTTGTAGGGATCAAGAGCGGGTCGGGCGCCGGTACCGGTGGACACCGAAAGGCTCGAGCTTCCGCGAGCCCGGCGAGCCCCCGCTGCGGGGGAGTGCGGGAGCAGTCGCAGGAAGCAGGCCCAGGCGGTCGGAGAGCCGGGAATGAGTACAGCGCCGGCCGCGTCGGCCAGCGACGTGACGAGCGCCTGGTGCCCGCCGCTTGGGTGAGCGCTACCGGGGGGGCGGATCGCGCCCGTGGCGGGGTTGCTCAGGGGCGCGACGTCCAGGCTAGGGAGGACCAGGCGTAGTGCTGTGGCGGCAGCGAGCGCTGCATCGGCGGAGATCGGGTCCTGCAGCGGCAGATAGACGTGCCGGCCGCCGTTGGGGCTTTCGTCGATGAACACGCTCAGGCCGGCCCGCGAGGCGAGCTCGACCGCGTGAAGACTGTCCAGGAGTGCCTGCTGGGTGCCCAGCACCTTGGAGTCGAGGTCGAGCACGAGGCACCGGGCCTGGGCGCGTTTGTCGAAGATGAGCACAGCAGCCGGAGCGACAGGCAGGGTCTCTGCGCGCAGCGGACCACCGTCGCGGTACCGACCGCGGTCGGTACGCACGCGGATGCGCTCACGGCCGGCGATCGCGGGCGCGAAGACACGCCAGAGATGTTCGGGGGAGGGCGGTGGTGCTGTCTCCCGGGGGTTGGCGGGGGAACTCGCTTTGCTCATGGACGGCGGACCCTTCGAGCAGGGTCCGGGCATGCCTCAAAGCGACACGCCAAAGACCCATTGGACGGAGGATGTCCACAACCGCTTCTCGGGCGTACGCTCAGAGCGTGTAAGGGGCTCTCTGACGCGCGAGCGGATGTGGCTTCTGGGAGAGCGGCTCCGGGCCTGTTTGCGCAGGACTCTGGAGCCGCTCTTCTGTGTGGCTACCTCATGCAGCAGCTCCTTGGCTCTGGGCGCTCATCGAGGCGACTTCGCCGCCCCACACACCCAGCGGCAGCACCAGGAGCGCGCCGGCCGGGTGGTCTTCGAGCGCGATGAGAACGTCCGGGTCGCGGTGCGTGATCCAGACGCGGTCATCCGTGGCCAGCATCCGAGTGGCGCGGGACAGGGCTGCAAGGTCGATGGCCCGGAGCGCCTCAGCAGCGGTCCGGTCGCGGATAAGCAGTCCGGCGGTCCGCACGTCGAGGGTGCCGTTCACACGGAAGCTCGGGCGGTTGCTGCCGAGCGCCGTCAGGACGCGGGCCAGGAGTACGTCGCGGGGTCCGAGGACGTCCCCGGGCGTCCAGAGCGCAAGCTCGGGCCGCATCAGGTTGCGAAGGCTCCCCTGGGAGAGCCCAGCCGCTCGGGCGACTGCCCGGATCGACCAGCCGTGCAGGGGTGCTGCCGCCATCTTGCCTCGCTCCCCAACCTCGATGCCTCTGACACGAGACCGTAGGCCCGCGGCGCGGGGCTTGCGGGGAGACACGCCGACGTAGGTGAGCGACTCTCTACTGGGGAATCACGCGTGGCCAGGCGGCAGGACCGGGAGTGCACTACTCTCGATCATCGGCTGATGCAGTGGACCGCCGCGTAAGTGCGCGAGAGTCGCTCACCCCAGGGGTATCAGCCGGAACGACGTGCGCGAGACTCGCTCACCGCCCTCGCGTGAGCCCGCCAAGCTCGCGAACCGGACCGAGGAGCGCTCGTTGCCCGGGACACCGGGACCCACCTCGCATGAGCGCGTCGACCGGGGGAGCCTCCAAGCTCGTCCCTTGACCCCTAGCGAGGGGCTGCGATCTCCGGCTTGCGAACGTCGTGGCTGGCTATGCCTTACCAGTCGGGACCACCTGGTTGGGTTGACCTAGCGCGTCGGGCTTGTCGAGCATGTACGGGCTGTGAACTGGCCCTCGATGATCTATAAGCTCGGGCATTCGACGCCTGCCACGACGCAGCCTGCTGAACCGCTGATTGCGGAGCGATCACCATCGTTTCACAGCCAAGCACAGGCGGCGGCGCACTTCTTCGGCGTCCCGTTTAATCCGGGCCAGGTGCTGGCCGCGGGTTGCACCGGCTCGCGCGCGAGCCGGCTGGGCTTGCTTACATCCTGCTCCCTGCCGCCGCCTGACCGATGGCCGTGCCGGTTCGGCGTACCGCAGGTTGACCACCGCCGGGCCTGCGGTGCTGACCGCACGGGTAGCTGACCGTACGGGGGTGGCTGGTTGGTAGGGGGGAACGACGGTGTGGTGGCTGATGTGCTGCTGGGCCTGCCGGTGGTGGTGTTGTCGCACCGCGGTCCGGTGTCGTTCACGGTCGACGCCAGCGGTGACCGGGCGGTGCACCGCGGCGAGGGTGGGTTGGTCTCGGCGCTGACCGGCCTGGCCGGCTACCTGCCCAAGCTGGTGTGGGTGTGCGTCGCGCCGCCCGGGCCGGACGCCGCAGTCGCCCAGCCGCCGGGCAGCTCGTGCGGCTGGACTTGGGGCCGCCGGCCCGGGTGCTGGGCAGCACCGAGCCGGCCCCGCCGGGCTCGGTGTCGCTGCGTCTGGTCGAGGTCCCGGCCCAGGTGCACGACCCGTTCTATGGGGTGATCGCCAACCCGCTGCTGTGGTTCGTGCAGCACCGGCTGTACGGGTTGGCCCTGGAGCCGTCCCTGGGACGCGCCGAGCACGCCGCGTGGGAGCAGGGCTACGTGGCAGCCAACCACCTGGTTGCTGGCGCCGTCGCGGAGCAGGTCGACCGGGCCGGCGGGCCGGCGACCGTGCTGCTGCACGACTACCACTTCTACCTCGTCGGGGACCTGCTGCGCCGGCGCTACCCCCGGTTGTTGCTCTCGCACTTCGTGCACATCCCCTGGCCCGGCCCGGATGCCTGGAAGGTCCTGCCGCCGGCGATCCGGGACGCGGTCCTGCGCGGGTTGCTGGGCTGCGACGTGGTGGGGTTCCACACCGCGGCCGACGCCCGGGCGTTCCTGCTGTGCGTCCAGGAGCTGCTGGGCCTGCCGGTGGACCTGGACGACGGGTCGGCGGGCGCCTGGTCCGGGCCCGGACCTACCCGATCAGCATCGACATCGCGGCGTTGCAGGACGTCGCCGCCAGCCCGCAGACCGCCGCCTACCTTAAGCAGCTACCCGCCACCGGTCAGCTGCTGCTGCGGGTGGACCGGACCGACCCGAGCAAGAACATCGTCCGGGGGTTCACCGCCTTTGAGTTGCTGCTCAGCGAACACCCGGAGCTGCACGGACAGGTGGTGTTTCTGGCGTTGCTGCAACCCAGCCGGCAAGACGTGCCGGAGTACGCCAGTTACCTGACCCAGATCGGTGCGGCCGCGGCCCGGGTCAACGCCCGGTTCGGCACCGGCAGCTGGCAGCCGGTGGACCTGCGCCTGGCCTCGGACCTGCCGCTGGCCGTGGCGGCCTACCGCCGGTGCGACGTGCTGGTCGTCAACGCCATCGCCGACGGCATGAACCTGGTCGCGAAAGCCGTGGTGGTCAACGAACACAACATGGTCCTGGCCCTGTCCGAGTCCACCGGAGCGCACGGAGAACGCGGAAGCTTCGCCGTCACGCTGCACCCGTTCGACGTCGCGCAACAGGCCGACGCCCTGTACCAGGCACTGACCATGCCCCAACAACAACGCACGGAACTGCGCCGGGCCGCCGCCAAGGTGGTGCGGCACAACGACGTCCAACGCTGGCTCACCATCCAACTCACCGACCTAGCCAGCATCGCCACCGACGCCCAGAACGCCGCCACACCCACCTCGGCACCCATCCCGCCCCGGCGGTGACGTGCCCGCGGCCACTCCGGCTCCGGCCCACGTCCACCAGCCGGTGCAGGCAGCTCAGCCGGCGGCAACGTCGCACGCTGGGGTGCGGTGATCGGACTACGCACTCAGCGCCGCCGCGTCCCGTCACCCGAATAGGCGCTCAAGTCCGACGGCGAAGCTGCCGATAGAGCCAACGTGCTGCCTTCGCCCTCGCCTCGTCCGCCGCTGGACACCGGCGCTCAGCCGCTGCTGCCGGAGTTGCTCCAGAGCGGCCTGCTCCTCGGACTGTCGGTCGGTGTTGTTGGACTGGCGGCCGTTGCTGCCCACCTGCTGACGGCCCTGCAATGAGCGACCAGCACCAGCCAGGCACGACGGGATGCCAGCGACGACGAGGAGCTGGCGGCATGGTGGAGCAGACGCGATGACCACGCCGAACACCGCCGAGCACACCTTGATCGATCAACCCGGGCCCGCCCAGGGCCGGGCACTTCACCGCGTGAACGACCTGGGCGGGCTGATATGGGCCGAGGACACCCGGACGTGCCCACCCTGGATGCACGCCGACGGGCTGTCCGCGAGCCAACGGCTATTGTTGAACATGGTGTTGTTCGGGCCGGACACCTACCGACAAGCCGCTGACCAGAGCGGTTTGACCCCGACTCAGGTCAGCCAACTCTGCCCGGTCGCCCGGGCCCTGCGACAGCTGGCCACGGCAGGACACCGAGCTGAGGGGGCGCTTTGGGCATGACTGGCCTTGTCCGCCCGACCGGTGCTCAGCTGCCCCGCGCAACGACGTGGCAGTCGTCCGATCCGGTACGCACTGTCACCGATCCGGCGCTGGCGGGCGCGACGTGGCGCTGTGAGAACTGCGGGCACGACTCCCCTAACCGCCGCCGGTGCGCCGACTGCCGTACCAGCCGCCACTGACCCTGGCTCCCATGAGCCACCTGGTCCCCGTGCCCCGGACTGCGTTGAGGTCAGCGAGCGGTGGGTCAGCGGGGCCGAGCCGCCCGGTAGGCACGTTGCTTATACAAGGACCTGGTCGGCGCGTTCGATCAGGTCGTGGGCGGTGTCACCGGATCGCAGCTGCGCCAACCCGACAATGACCGAACCCGGTGCGGGTCCGTTGGCCAGCACGGTATCGGCGCGCGCCAGGCGACAGCCGACATCGTCCTGGTCGAGGCTAGCGACCACGCACACGAACTCATCACCGCCGAAGCGCATGTTCACGTCTTGTGGCCGGAATGGGCATGCCGCGTCCGGGCGCCGTGCTGCGGCAGCCGATCCCCGGGAGGCGTGCCCTGGCGGTTCACCGCCTTGAGCCCATCAACGTCAACGAAGCCACGACCCAAGGCTCGCCGTTGCGCCTGGCCCGGCCAACGTCACGCCTGAGCTGCAGCAGACCCGGCCGACACAGGTAAGCCCCAGTGAGCCCATCAAGCGCCGCCGAGCGTCGGTCTGCAGCCGCCGTCGCGGTCACCGCAGGCATGCCCACGATCTAGAACCGCAAGGGTGGTGCATCATGGACCCCCCACGATCACCCATAGCGGCGTCCCGGCCTGCTCGCAGGCGCTACGGTGCCAGCCGCTGCGCGCGGTCCTGCCCGGATAATCCGCGGTCAGCCCCAGCCAACCCGCGGACAGCCGCTCCCGCGGTGCGGTCCTGCCAGGAGTACTCACGAACTGGGGTGGCCGCACACCTGGCCAGCAATAAGGGCCGGGCACGCGCCGTATAGTCGTCGGAGCCCGCCCTGGCCGGTCGCGCTGCTGTCGTGGAGTCGGGCTTGTGGGAGGTCCCCCAACGGATGTTCGGTGGTGTTGAGGAGCACTTCTGTGGCCTCATCCATCGCACCCTCGGGGCATGGAGCAGGCAGGTCAGGTCAGGTTCCGCCCGGGCCGGGCTGAGCAGGTCATCGGTGCCTGCGCTGCCGTGTAGGTGCCCGTCGGGGAGCAGGAGCAGGGTTGCGTAGCCGTCGAGGGCGCTCACGCGCTGCAGCGCGGCTGGGCCTAGGACGAAGGCCGCTGTGGCCAGGACGTCGGCCCAGGTGAGCAACGTCCGATGACGGTCGCGCCGAGCACCTGGTTGCAGGCGACTCGCCCGGTACGGGGGCCGGTGAGGTGGTGGCCGCGGGCGGCTGTACCGGAGGTCGCGACGGCACCGTCGCGTACGGCCAGGATGCACAGGACGCGACTGTCGTCGCGGGGGTCCTCGATCCCGATGAACCAGGCGGGTCCGGTGGTCGCGCTGGCAAGAACGGCGCCGCCGGCGTTGACGATCCAGTCGTGCCCGTTGAGCGCGTCCAGGTGGCTGGCTGCGCGCTCGACGGCGCAGCCCTTGACCAGACTTGAGGGGTCGAGCAGCCGGGGGCCGCGAGGCTTGGCGATCTCGGCCTCGAAGTGGCCGCGGGTTAGCGTGCGTGCCTGCGCGCACAGGTGCAGGACCTCCTGGACGTCGGTGCTCGCGTCTCACCGGCGGCCAACGGGCGACGCCATGCGTGCTTGTGCTCCTCGGTGCCGCGAGCAACACGGGCGGAGAGCCGAGCTTGTTCACGGCGGAATGAGCGACGACGAGGCGCACCCGCGGGCCACCTCCTCGATGACGATGCAGGTGGCAAGCGCGTCCGCGCCGTCGCCGCCGTATTGGAGTGGCACGTGCACGGCGTGGAGGTCCGCGGCGAGCAGCACGCCGTACGCCTCGCGCGGGAACGTCGCGTACTCGTCGGCCTCAGCGGCGTGCGGCGTGCGGCGTGCGGCGTGACCTTGTCAGCCACCGCCTGACGCGTCATGTCGCGCAGTGCTAGGTGTTCCTCTGACAGGGATTACGCGGCGAACATGTTCCTACTGTACGGGGAGGTCTACCTCTCCGTCACCGCCTCGATAGAAGGACGTCCAGCCATGTCGGTCACCACCGAAGGCGCCGTGTGATATGTGAGCGGTCGCGTAAGATCGAGCATGGAAAGCCGGTCGCAATGGGCTTCGTCGTCAGGTCTGGGTTCAAGTGCGCGGCTACGACTACCGCCAGCCCGGCTATCGGACCCGGCGTAAACGCTGGACGTGTCGACTGCTGGGCGCCGGGAAGAGGACAGGCACCCATGGCAGCAGGCCGTGGATGAGGCATCGCGGTGGATCGACGCCTTACGCCAGCCCGGTGGGCTTGTCCTCGACCCATTCCTGGGATGGGGCACGACCGCGGTCGCTGCTGTACGCACCGGGAGATCCATCCCTGTATGCGAGATCGCCGCCAGGGTGCATCCACCAGCCGTCGCACGAGACGTTGAAGCGGTCGACGCGCGTGAGCGTGCATAACCGGCCACGGCGAATCGATCACCGTCGAGCACGAGGGCGGCGTCGCGCATGGCGGGAGCGGGATAGCAGGTCAGCCAAGTACGAGCCGACGATGTCGGGGGAGGCCGCGGTCATGCAGGTCCCTGCGAGCGATGCCCGGTCAGGGGATCAGGCAGATCTTCCCAACGCTCTGCCTGGATTCAATCAAGGTGTGCGCCCGCGCGGCCTCGCTCATCGGCATGCTGGTCGCCGACACGGTCACTGCGCCGGCGGCGATGCGGGCCAGAACATGTGCCAGTGCGCGCGCCGGCTCGTGAGCGTCAAGTTCCATTACCCGGCGGACGATGAACCCGCTCACGGTCTGGCCGCGGGGCATGAGCCGCCGGACGTCGAGGTTAGCCGGCTGCTGCGTCGCCGACCCGGCGACGACGTAGCGGCCGTTGTGGGCTAGGCACCCGAGGGCGGTCTCGAACAGCGGGCCACCGACCGAGTCGATCACGACATCGACCCCGTGGCCTCCGGTCAGCTCGATCACCCGATGGCGAAGCTGCGGATCGGCGCCGTCTAGTGCCTCGATGCAGCCGCCTGCACGAGCCTGCGCCCGCTTCTCCGGGGTGGACGCAGTGCCGATGACGACCGCGCCTAGATCCGCGGCGAGCTGCACCGCCAGGCCACCGAGGCCACCTGCGGCCGCGGTGACCAGGACAAAATCATCGCCCGCCACGTAGCCATAACGCCGTATGGCGTACCACGCGCTGACACCCTGCAGGAATGCCGCGGCAGCTGTCACCGGGTCCGTACCGCAAGGTATCGGAGTGACGAGGCTCCGGTCTTGGACCGCGTAGTCAGTATAGCCGCCGCCGTCCTCCATGAACACGGCCACGGGAGCGCCGGCCTCGAGTCCACTGCCCGCCGGGGCCGCGATCACGGTTCCGACGACCTCCATCCCTGGAATCGAGGGCACGGTCTGGTCCCGGCGGTACTCGCCCCGTCGAACCATCGTGTCGGCGAAGTTCACGCCCACGGCGTCGACCTTCACCACCACGTCGTCGGGCCCCGGCACGGGCAGCGGCTCGACCCGCGCGGTCAGCACCGAAGGAGGGCCGAAGGCGTCGAAGGCGATGACGTGCCTGGTACCGGGTAGGTCTGCAGTGTGCGTCACGGCCTCGTACCTCTCGTGGACGATGGCGGGCCCGAGCCGGCTTTGCGGCGAGCATCCCATATCCACAGCCGCGAGTTAATTGCAATACCGTTCAGTTGGGTGATGCGCACGAGGTAGCGGGGTGGGTGCTGGGGGCGGGGCCAGGATGCGTGATGCGCGCGTTTGACGTGCCACTTGGGCATCTTGCGCTTGATGACCTGGGTAGCGCGTAGCCGGCGGGCCGGGTTGAGCCGGTGGGCGAGGCGGCGGAGCGCGGTGAGCCAAATGCGGTCGGTGGCGTCGGGGGCGTTAGGGGGGAAAAGCGCCCCGGGGGGCGACGGACTGGCGGGCGATGCGCAGGGCAGCGACGAAGCTGACCCTGTCTGGGTCGTGCCCGCGGTGGTGGGCGGCGTCGGCCATCAGGGTGCGGATCGCGTAGTGGCAGCACAAGTGGCCCCAGATCTCCTGCTTCACCAGCTCGGGGGACTTTGAGCGCAGCACGGTGCGGGGTCCGCGTTGGTGGGTCTTGAGCTCGTCCAGGGTGAGCTCGATCTCCCACCGCTGGTGGTAGGCGGCGGCGAGCTCGACTGCGGGGACCTCGGTGGGGTCGAGCAGGGTCGTGAACAGCCGGTAGCTGGTGGCGTTCTCGCGCCCGTCGTCGACGGTGTAGTCGATGACCCGCACCAGCATCGGTTCGCCCTTGCGATCGGTGCTCTTTTGCAGGTGGGCCAGCCAGGAACCGTCCGGCAGGTCCTGCACGTGGGTCGGCTTGGGTCCGTTGGCGTCGGTCCGAACCCGCCAGAGCAGCTCCACTCCAGTTGCCGATGCCTTCCGCCACAGGGCATAGGAAAAAAAGCCACGGTCAGCGAGCAGCAGCATCCCCGGCTCCAACCCAGGCAGCAACCGCTGGGTCAAGGTGGCCTCGGAATCGGAGTAGGTCCCGATCTCGGCAGCGAACACCGCATGCGTGCCGCACTCAGCCAGCACCACGATCCTGGACTGCGGGAACGCTGCCTGCTCGCCCTTGTTGACCCCCGGCCGGCCGAAGAACGTGGCGTTCTCGACCGTGTCGGCAACATCCAGGCAGGTGCCGTCGATCGCGACCAGCCGGCGGCCGGCAAGCCACGACCCGGCCGTCATCGGCGTTGCCAGCGGCTTGGCGACCCGCGCGAACAAAGCCGCCATCGGCTCTGGACCGAGCCGCTGACGGGCCTGGAAGATCGCCGACTTCGACGGCGGGCTGTAGCTATCCGCCCAGCCAGTGGTCCACGCGAGCCCGCCGGTCAGCTGGCTCAGCACGTCCTCATAGGAGCCCTCGGAGTACAGCGCCATCCCGATCGCGAAATACGCCATCACCCGCGCCGGCAAGGTCCGGTTCCGTTGCTCGGTCCTTCCAGCCTCAGCGATCACCTCATCGACCAGATCCGGCGGGAACACCCGCGTCAGCACACCCACCGACACCAGATCCGACAAACGACGATCCGAGAGCGGCTTCACCCATCCAGCACGAGGCATACCCGGAAACTACACCGGTGTAAGCCTAACTGAACAGTATAGGAGTTAATTGACATTATCATCGTAGGCCTGCGTGCCGTGGCCACGCAGCGGATGCTGACTGATCGGAGCCGATGCATCTGCCTGGGCAGTGTCTCTTAGCTAGAGGCTGCGGGTCGCCTGTTGCTGACCTCTGACCCCGGCCTTGCCGGTACAGAATCCTTGACACTGCAGGTGTGATGCACGACACTGCTCCCGTGAATGCAGGTTCACGTGGACGTATAGTGCGGGACCGCTGGAGACGCAAGTGGAAGAGCAACCAGTTAGACGCGCCTGACAGCGTGTCCTCAAACCGAACTCGGAGAGCGCATGTCCGGCGGCAAGGGCTACAGCATCGGCGTTGACATCGGGGGAACGTTCACGGATTGTGCCGTGGTCGGGCCGGATGGCGACGTCTTCACCGGTAAGGTTCCGACCACGCCGGACGACCGATCCTGCGGCTTCTTCGATTCGATCGAAGCCGCCGCGGCCCGGCGCGATCTCACCATCGAGCAGCTACTGGCTCAGACCGAGCGGCTGGCGCACGGCACCACGGCGGGCATCAACGCTCTTGTCACCCGGCAGGGCGCGGCGACGGCGCTGCTGGCCACGACCGGCCACGGTGACGCCATCCGGATCATGGACAACACTGGACGCGTCACCGGGGCGTCAATGGAAGAGATCCTGGACTATGCGGCCAGTTCGGCGCCCGAACAGTACGTCCCAGCGAAGTGGATCCGCGAAATCACGGAGCGGGTAGACGCCGTCGGCAGCGAGGTCTCGCCACTAGATGAGGCCCAACTTCTGGCTGCGGTCGACTCCCTGGTGCGCGACGGCGTTGAGTCTATCGCGATCGCCTTCCTCTGGAGCCACGTAAACCCGGAGCACGAGCAACGTGCGGCCCGGCTGATTCACGCCGCCCACCCGGACCTCTACGTCTCATGCAGCCACGAGGTCGCCCCCCGGATCGGGGAATATCCGCGAACCGCCAGTACACTGATGAATGCCTACATCGGGCCGCTCATGCGCACCTACACGACGCGCATAGAGGAGGGCGCCCGCGCCCGGGGCTACACCGGGGACGTCGTCTTCGCTACGGTCGAGGGCGGCCTGGTCGACCCCGCCACGGTGCGCAAGTTGCCGATCGGGACGGTTCAATCCGGTCCGGTCGGAGGGGTGCTCGGCTGTGTGGCCCTGGCCGAGCAGATGGGCTTCGACAATGTCATCACGACCGACATGGGCGGCACCAGCCTGGACGCGAGTGTGGTCGAGGCGGGCAAGGCACTCTCCGGGGACGAAGCCGTCATCGAGCGGCATCACCTCTATCTGCGCCGCGTCGACGTCGAGTCCATCGGGGCCGGAGGCGGCAGTGTCGCCTGGTGCGACGAAACGACCGGCACCATCCGGGTGGGTCCGCGCAGCGCCGGAGCGACGCCGGGTCCTGTGTGCTACGGACGCGGCGGCACGGAACCGACCGTGACGGACGCCGACCTCATCCTCGGTTTCCTGAATCCCACCCGCGGATTGGCCGGCGGTGTCCAGCTGGACGTCGATGCCGCCTACCGGGCCCTGGAGCAGCTCGGCCGGCGCATTGCGCTGAGCGCGGTCGAGTGCGCGGCGGGGATCATACAGATCGTCGACAACCGGATGGAGGACCTGCTGCGGCGAGTGACCCTACAGAAGGGCCACGACCCGCGGGACTTCTCGGTATGGGCGTTTGGGGGAGCGGCAGGACTGCACGCGGGGCTCTACTCGACCAACTTGGGCGTGCGCAACATCGTCGTGCCGCTGTCCGAACTGGCCTCCGTCTGGTCGGCCTACGGCATCGCCCTGTCGGAACTTAGCCGTACGTTCCAGGCCCCGGCGTACCTGCACACGCCCGTCGACGGTGCGCTACTCGCCGAGACGTTCACAAAGATCGAGGGCGAGGCCCGCGAATACGCGGCCAAGGTGCTGCCCCCCGGGGCCAAGTTCGAACTCGTTCGCAAGGCCGAGTTGAAGTATGCGATGCAGTGGTACAGCGTCGAAGTTGAGGTGCCCGACGGTGACTACGACGCAGCCCACGTCCAATCGCTGCTTGATCGGTTCGAGGCGACATACGAGCGCCGCTACGGCAAGGGTTCGGGCTACAGCGCCGCCGGCATCACGGTCACCACCGTCGGCGTGACGATGCGGGCGCCGCGGCCGGCGGCGGCGGCGGCCCACGCGAGCGGCACCCGGACGGCCGAGATCGCCTCGTCGGTGCGGCCGGTCTACTGGATTGAGAACGCGCAGTTTGTGGACACGCCCGTCTATGAAGGCCCCGACCTGGTCTCGGGAGACGCGTTCGCCGGACCGGCCCTGATCGAGTTCTCGGACACGTCGATCGCGGTGCGACCCGGCCACCGGGCCCAGATGGACACTTTCAAGAACATCATCATCGACATCACGTCGGCCTGAAGCGGAGCTGTCCCTATGACGCACGTCGTTGCTTTGCGTGACCTCAAAGCGGAGCAGGCCCGACGGTGGGCCAGCCTCTACGAGGGCTACATACCCACGGACGAGCTGATCGTTGACCCGTCGCTACGATTCCACAGCGATTACGACACGGATCTCGATCCCATCACCTACGAGGTCCTCCGTTCGAAGTTCTGGAATCTGAATTGGGATCATCAGGAGACGATCCGCCGTACCGCCGGGTCGCTCGTCATCGTCCAGGGGTACGACTTCAACAGCTGTATCCAGACCGAGCTGGGCGAAGGTGTCGTGTTCGGGCCCGGCAACTTGTTCTTCGCCGGCTGCGCCGACGTCGTCGTGCAGTGGACGCTCGAGCACCGCTCCGGCAACGTGGGAATCGCCGACGGCGACCTGTTCATCCAGGACGACCCGTGGATTGGCACCAACCACGCCATGGACACTGCGGTCTACTCGCCGGTGTTCATAGACGGCCGGCTGTTCGCCTGGGTCTACAACGTGGCCCACGAGCGCGAGCTGGGCGGCATCGAGCCCGGCGGTTTCGTGCAGAGTGCCCGCGACGTGTACTCCGAGTCGACGTTCTGGCCGCCCGTGAAGCTGGGCGAGGACGGCCAGGTCCGCGAGGATCTGCTGGACGCCTGGGTTCGCCGGTCCCGCATCCCCGGCATGATGACGATCGAGGTCAAGGCTCAGATCGCCGGTGTAAACGTCGCCCGGCGACGGCTGCTGGAGGTAGTCGACCGCTACGGTGCCGAGGTCGTCAAGGGCGGCATGCAACGGATGATCAGCGACACGTCGAAGGCCGTCGGTTCGCGGCTGCGCGAGATCCCGGACGGAACCTGGCGCGACAGCCGTTACGTGGCTGGGTCGCACCCCGACGACAAGAACCTCTACCAGCTCTGCATGACGATGACCAAGGTGGGCGACCGGCTCACGATTAGCAACGAGGGCACCGATCAGTCGGTGGGGTCGTTCAACATCACCGCCGGCACGTTGCGGGCCTGCATGACCAGCCCGTTGCTGCTGTTCCTGGCCTGGGACCAGCAGCTCTGCGGAGCAGGCGTGCTCAAGCAACTGGACTTCGTGTTCCAGCCTGACGCGATCAACTCGGCCAGCCACCCGGCAGCGGTCAGTACGTCCCTCGGGCTGGGCATGAGCCTGGTGCAGGCCCAGCACCTCGCGGCCAAGATGTTGTCGGGTTCCTCGACCGCGCGCTCGCACGTATTCGCCGCGTCGGGACTACATACCCTGCTCTACAACCACATGTTCGGACGCGACCGCGAGGGTAAGACATTCGCCAACTTCCCCTTTGACGGCACCGTCGGCGCGATCGGCGCCTTCGCCGACAGGGATGGAATCCACCACGGCGGCGGGGCATTCTCGATGATCAACCCCGTCGGGAGCGTCGAGGCTTACGAGCAGGAGGTGCCGTTCCTGTACCTGTACCGCCGGGAGCTGCCGGCCTCCGGCGGGCACGGGAAGTACCGCGGCGGTGCCACGTTCGTCTCGGCCTGGACCGGGCACGGGTCCGACGAGGTCTTCATCTCCTCAGGTGGACTCTTTCCCAGCGTCACCCAGGGCCTCGGCCTGCTAGGGGGCTATCCGTCGTCGGGCGGCACCATGTGGCACAGCACGGACACCCCAATCCTAGACGCGCTGGCCTCCGGCGCGGCCCCGGCGAACGCGGCGCAACTGCGCGAGCTCTCACCGGCCGGCGCCGCGCCGCCGCCGAAGAAGTTTGACAACCGGCTCAGCCCCGGTGACCTGTTCGAGGTGATGCCGCAGCCGGGCGCCGGCTACGGCGATCCGCTGGACCGCGCGGTCGAGCAGGTCGAAGCCGATCTCGTGGAGGGACGCCTCTTGGGTCCCGACGCCTTTGCAATCTACGCGGTGGTGACGGTCGACGGCGGCGTCGACCGGGAGGCCAGTGAGGTCGAGCGTTCGACCCGCCGGGTCGAACGGATGTCCGCGGCGCGCTCGCCGCGGGCGCCGCTGTCCGCCATGGTGGACACCACTGGACCGCGGGTGCTCGAGACCGTCGTCCTCGGTGCGGCCCAGGGCCACGACGGCCTGGTGATGGGCTGTGCGCGCTGCGGTCGGGGCCTGGGTCCAGCCGCGGTTGGCTACCGACCCGGCTGCTGTGAGCAGGAGATCCCGCTCGCCGATTTCGGTCCTCTGTTCACCGACCCTAAGACCGAGACGGGCGTCGATCTGGTCTTTCGTCGCTATCTCTGTCCGTCGTGCGGTGTGGCCCTGGAGGGCGAAATCTGCCGGCGCGACGACCAGCCCGAATGGGACGTGCGCACCACCGCCAGCGCCCAGTAGTCGCAACAGACCGAGTTTTCGCCTACGAGAGGTTTGATCACATGAGGCTCATGACTAACAGACGGGCGCTCCCAGTGGCCGCCGCCGGGTTGGCCGCCGCCCTGCTGCTCGGCGCTTGCTCTAGCAGCGGTTCAGGTGGCGGCAGCAGCTCCTCGGCTGGCGGCGGCTCCTCGGGCGCCGCCAGTTCGGGCAAGCCTCCACACGAGACCATCGGTTACGTCGACATTGCGGCGTCAGGCGGCATGCAGAAGCGCTGGTACAACTTCCTAACGGCCGCGGCCAAGCCGCTGGGCTGGACGGTCAAGATGACCGACGCGAACGGAGTCGCCAGCACCGCGCTGCAGGGCGTGCAGTCTTACGTCTCGCAAGGCGTCAATGCCATCATCATCTCGTGCGTCGACACAGGCCCGCTGGTGCCTGGACTGGCCGCGGCCAAGGCCGCAAACATCCCGGTGATCGCGCTAGGTTGCGAGGTCCCGCCGCCCACGAACCTATACAGCGCCACCTACGCCGAGAATGAGCAGTCGCTGGCAACTTCGCTCAACAACTACCTGAACAAGGCCCTGAAGGCTAAGACCTGCCAGCAGGTCGCCGTGCTGCAGGACAACACCATCCTCGTTGGCCGCGAGCGCTCGACCTACTTCATCAATGCCTTAAAGGGAAGTGGCTTCAACATTGTCGCCACTCCGGTGATACCGGAAACAAGCATCGTGCCTTCGACCACCACCGCTATCTCCGCCACACTGGCGGCGCAGCCTGGCACCTGCGCCTTCGTGCCCGCCTTCGACTTCTCCGTCGGACCGGCCGTGGCCGAACTGCAGGCGTTGGGCAAGTCCAGCACCGTGGGCGTCTACTCCTACTACGCCGACGATGTGAACCTGCCCTTGCTGCGGAAGCCGAACAGCGCGCTGCAGGCCGTCGTCGACGGCCCGGTCGAGCAGGTGTCGCTGGTGGCGATCGACCAGCTGCTGGCCCACTTCATGAAGGGGGCGGTGATCGACCCCAGTGCCGCCTCATCGCTCACGGTGCCGTTTACGGTGTTCACCAAGGCCAACGCTCCGGCGAACCCGGCCGGCTACATCACGCCCTGGAGCATTAGCACCTACCTGACGCCGTACCTCCAGAAGTGGAACTCGACTTACAACCTCAAGCTGCGGTAATCACGTGGTCGGCCAGGCGGTGCCTTCGCTGGCCCCATCATTGGGACCAACTCCAACCCGAGAGGAACCGCCGTGAACGAACAGGCCCGCGTGAGTGGGAGCGCGCTGGAGTCGCCGGAATCGACGATTGGCGTCGGGTTGAGCCCGCCGCCAGTCCAACGCGACCACGCCACACCACAGACGGTGGAGGGCGCTGGTGGACGCCGAGCGTCGAGCGTCCTGCGGATCTTCCAGAAATATTCGGTCTTCGGCGTCTTCGTGATCATGATCGTTATCTTTGCTGTCGATCAACCTAACCGGTTTTTGGCCAGCAACAATGTCAAGGTCATGCTGGCCAACTCGGTCGTGCTCTCGTTGGCGGCCGTCGGTCTGACCATCGTGCTCGCCCTGGGCCAGTTCGACCTGTCTTTCGCCGCGGTAATTGGGCTCTCCGGCGGTGTCGCAATCTTCACGATGCACGATCTGCATCAGTCTACGGCGGTGGCGGTGCTGCTGGCGCTGGCCATCGGTGCGGTCGTCGGCCTGGCTAACGGCCTGATGGTCAGCTACGGACGCGTTCCGGCGCTGATCGCGACGCTGGCCGTCAGCTCCGCGGCAACCGGCGTCGAAGAGGCGCTGTTGCATCAGAGCACGGTCTCTAACGGGATCTCGGAGTCCTACCTGCATCTGACGACGGGCCGCGCGCTCGGCCTGCCGACCCAGGTGGTGCTGCTCTTCGTCGTCATCCTCGTCCTGTGGTTCCTCATGTCGCTGACGACGGTGGGCCGGCGGATCTACGCCGTGGGTTCGGGCGAGGAGGCGGCCCGGCTGTCAGCGGTGCGCACCAGCCTGGTCAAGCTCTCGGGCTTCGTCATCCTAGGTGTGGTTGCTGCCATCGCAGGCATCGTGACTACCTCGCAGGCCGCGTCCTACTACCCGAACAGCGGCACTCCGTACCTGCTGCCCGCTTACGCCGCGGCCTTCCTCGGCTTCAGCGCGATGGGCGGACGACGTTTCCACCCGCTGGCCACCTACTTCGGAGTGATCTTCACCGTCGTGCTGTCCACGGGTTTGACCATGCTGAACGCGCCGCCGTGGGCCACGGACCTGTCCGAGGGCATCGTCCTGGCCGCAGCCGTACTGCTAACTCGAGTCGGGCGCCGGGCGTGAATCTGCTCGAGGCGCACGGCGTTACCAAGCGTTTCGGCGACAACCTGGCGCTGCGGGGGACTTCGCTCATGGTCGAAGCCGGCACCGTGCACGGCGTGGTCGGTCCTAACGGCGCCGGAAAGTCGACGCTGCTCAAGATCGTGTGCGGCATGCTCCGCCGGGACGCGGGCGGCATCGTCATCGGCGGCGAGTCCGTCGGGCATTACACCCCTCGCGACGCCGCACGGCTCGGGCTGGCCATCGTCCCGCAGGAGACCGCGCTGTGCGAGGACCTCACCGTCGCCGAGGCGATCGTGCTGGGCGCCGAGCCGTCCAGGGGCGGTCTGGTCTCGACCCGGCGGATGGCCGAGCGGGCGGCAGCGCGGTGCCTGGATGAGATGCGCATCGAACTCCCGCTGCGCCAGCGGGTCTCTGAGCTGACCGGTCCCGCCCGCCGGCTGACGATGTTCGCCCACGTCGTCCACTGCCGCTCGAGCGTGATCATCGTAGATGAGCCCACCGCCGGCCTAGACGAGCAGGATGCCGAAACCGTCGTGGCGGAGCTGGAAAAACTGCGCTCGCCCGATCGGGCGGTGATCTTCGTCAGCCATCGCTTCCCGGAGGTGATCCGGCTGTGCGACCGCGTGACGGCGATTCGCGACGGGATGGATATCTGCACGCTCGAACGCAGCGAGATCTCGAGCCGGCGGCTTTCCGAGTTGATCCTGGCCGAGGAGGTCGAGGCCGAGATCGCCGGGAACCGCGGCGTGCGCGCCGGTGGCGAGATCGCCCTGCGCGCCCGAGATCTGACCGGAGTCCAGCTGCGCGAGGTCTCCTTCGATCTGCGCCGCGGCGAGATCCTCGGGCTGGCCGGGCTGGTCGAGTCTGGCGTGGAGGAGCTGCTGGACGTGCTGGGCGGCGATGTCCGGTTGCGCTCTGGTGAGCTGCTCGTTCCCGACGAGCCGGTGACGCTGCGCTCGCCGCACGACGCGGTCGCGAACGGCATCGTCTATCTGCCCAGCGAGCGATCCCGAGTGGTGCTGGCCGAGGACCCGGTACGTGTCAACGTCGCGATGCCCCGCTGGGCGGGGATCGCGCGCGTTGGGGTCGTAACCGCGGGCATGGAGCGCCGGTTCGTCGCCGGAGTGCTGGAGCGGTTGCGCCTGACGGAGTACTGCGATCGTCCGCTCGGGTCGCTCTCGGGTGGCAACCGTCAGAAGGCGCTGATCGCCCGCGCCGTGTTGGCCGGTGCCCGCATCCTGATCCTTGGCAATCCGAGCGCCGGCGTGGACGTGCGGGGCACGGCCGAGATCCACACCAACATCCGCCAGCTGGCAGCCGAGGGGTACGGCGTGGTGATCACCTCCGGTGAGCCGGAGGAGATCCTGGCGCTGTCGGACAGGGTGATCGCGCTGCGTCGGGGCCGCGTGAGTTCGGAGCTCTCCGGCTCCGAGCTCACGGCCACGGCCGTCATCGACGCGATGTTCTGACCATGCACGCACCGTCTCCTGCCGTAAGCGTGGTCTCAGTGCGTGTCGTTTACACCGGACCGGTCGCCGAGCTGGTGCTCGACAGCGCGCCGGTCAACGCGTTGACCAGCGAGTTTCTGCAGTCCTGGAACGCCGCGCTAGATTCGCTCGCCGGTGTGACCCGCTCGGTGCTGGTCCGCAGCGAGCTGCCCGGGACGTTCATGGCCGGCGGCGACCTGGCGCTGCTCGACACGGGCTCGCCAGCCGAGCTGGCCGACTACGTAACCTCTCTGCAGCGGGCGTTCACGCGGCTTGCGCAGCTGCCGGTGCCGGTCGTCTGCCTGGTGGAGGGTCACTGCCTGGGTGGCGGGTTGGAGCTGGCACTAGCCGCGGATATCATAGTTGCCACCTCGCGTGCGACCTTCGGGTTTCCCGAGGCCCGGCTAGGCATCCTCCCAGCAGCCGGCGGCGTCCACCGGCTGGTTCGCCGGGTGGGGGAAGGCACCAGCCGCCGGCTGATGCTGACCGGCCAGCGCATCGACGCCGCCCGCGCTCACCAACTCGGCGTGGTCGACGACCTGGTAGAGGCCGACGGCGGACTCGACCACACCCGCGCGCTCGCGGTGGATCTCGCGGGCCTTCCGAACGCGGCGGTGACGGCGATCAAGCAGCTGACGAATACCGCGCTGGACCGCACCCTGGACGAGGGCTTGGCCGCCGAATGGACGCAATGGCAGGCGATACGCGCAACGGCTGAGACCCACGCCGCTCTGCGGGCCGCGAGCGAACGCGGTTCGCGCAAGCCCGAGGAACGACCATGACCGTTGCCGCACCTGATTTTTCGGAAACCCTGATCTCGCTGCTGGTTCGCCGGACCGGCGAGGCGCCGGCCGAGCCCTTGGTGACATTCACCGACGGAGTCGCGCACAGTCGGGGAGAGGTGTTGGGCGGCGCGCTGCGAATGGCGGCCGAGCTGGCCGATGCCGGAGTTCAGGCCGGTGACCGGGTCGCGGTTATGGCCGACAACCGGGTCGAATACGTCTGGTGCCTGTTTGCGTGTGCGCAGCTGGGTGCGGCCATGGTCCCCATTAACACCGCGCTGCGCGGAGATCTACTCCGGCACGTCCTGGCCTTAACCCAGCCTCGGGTGGCGTTGGTGGCCAGCGCATTCCGGGGCCAGCTGAGCGCGGTGGACGTCGTCGCCGATGGCACAGTCCGCCTGATCGAATGGGACGAGTCGAGCGCACCGCCCGTCGCCCCTCCCGTCGGCGCGGTACCGGTCAGCGCGACGACCGGACCGGACATCGCCGCGATTATGTTCACGTCCGGGACCACAGGCCGGTCCAAGGGCGTGGGGTGGTCGCACCAGATGGCCCTGTACGACGCCTACGCCTCCGCGGTGGTGATGGACTACCGGGCCGACGACGTGCTTTACACCTGCCTGCCGCTGTTCCACATCACCGCGCTCTGCACGTCGCTGCTAGGGTCACTGCTGGCCGAGGGACGGATCGTGATCTCGCCCCGCTTCAGCGCGTCCCGGTTCTGGTCAGACATCGTCGACTCCGGGGCGACCGTCACCAACATGATGGGCTCGATGATCTCCATCCTATGGCGGTTGCCGGTGAGCCCGTCAGAGCGGGCGCACCGGTTGCGGATCTCGCTGGTTATCCCCGCGCCCACTGGCTACTACGACGAGTTCGAGGCGCGCTACGGCATCCAACTGACTCAGGTCTACGGCTCGACGGACATGAGCGTCCCGATCGGAATGCCTTACGACGCCCGCCGGCCTGGATCCTGCGGCAAGGTGCTGGAGGGCTGGGAGATCGTGATCGCGGACGCCGACGACTTCCCGGTCCCGGAGGGGCAGGTGGGTGAGTTATTGATCCGACCGCGGCGGCCCTACGTTGGCCAGTTGGGCTACTGGCGGATGCCGGCCGAGACCGTAGCAGCCTGGCGCAACTTCTGGTTCCACACCGGTGATCTCTTCCGCAGCGAGGACGGTGGCTGGCTCTACTACGTCGGCCGGGACAAGGACGCAATCCGCAAGTCGGGCGAGAACGTATCGGCCTTCGAGGTCGAGCTATCGGTGGTCGCATTCCCCAGCGTGCTGGAGGCGGCCGTCTTCGGCGTGCCGTCCGAACTCGGTGAAGAGGAGGTCGCGGTCGTGGTCGTTCCCGAGGAGGGGATGAGCGTCGACCTGCTTACCATGCGGGCGTTCCTCGAGGATCGGTTGCCGCTGTTCGCGGTGCCGAGGTTCGCCGCAGTCCGTGACGCGCTGCCCAAAACCGAAACGCAGAAGATCAGGAAGGGACTGCTGCGGGAGGCCGCGATCACGGATGACATGGTCGACCTCGGTTCTACCAGCGCATCCCGGGTGAGCAAGCGCACTTAACGCTGGAGATTCGCGTATTCGACCCGTCAATGGAGAAGGTCCCGGGCCCGCTGGAACAGCAGCGGCATGGCCTCGCCGAAGACCTCCCACACCGGATCGACCCGCCGTCCGGTGCGGTGCAGGCGCAAGTTCACGGGCGTGATGCAGGCGAGCCTGTAGCACATCAGCGCGCGGTACCAGTCGGGCGCTTCGAGCGGACGGCCGCTGGCCTGCTCGTACCAGCCCAGCATCGTCTGCGGATCGGGTGTCCAACTCATGTTACCGGTCCGCAAGGGGCCCCAGCATTCCGAGTCGTACATGGTGACCAGCCACCCCACATCCCACATCCGCGGGCCCAGCGTCGAGTTCTCCCAGTCGAGCACGGCGGTGAGGCCCGAGTCGTCGAACATCCAGTTGTTGGAGTAGAAGTCGCCGTGTACGACCCCGGCGGGCGGGCTCGGCGGCACGGTCGCGAGCAGCCGCGCCCGCAGCTCGAGGCACTGTCGCAGGAGGGATTCGTCGTCCATCTTGCGCAGCAGCGGGATCCACATCTCGATGTCGTCGGCCGGCGACATCGGAGTGACCCACCCCTGACGAGTGAGGTCATGGGCATCGACGGCATGGATCGACGCCAGCGCATCCACCGCCTGCCGGAACACGGCGGTGACGGTCGCGGCTGGGGGAGGGGCCGCGGTCGCCGTCTCGAAGACGTCCGGCAACGTCGCGCCTGCCACCCGCGAGACCATCAGGTAGGGAACGCCAAACCACGTCTCGTCGGCGCCGTACCATCGCACGGCGGGAACGGGGATGCCGGCTGCGGTCATCGCCTGTAGCAGGGGGACCAGCCGCAGGACGTCCGTGCTGTTCTTGATCCGCACACCGGTCGGCGGGATGCGTAGCACGACTCTCTCGCGCGGCATCTCGTTGCCGTCAACGATGTCGAAACCGAAGCTGATGCCGGAATGGCCAGGCATGCGGTGGACATCGACGATCTGGGCCGCCGCGCCGCAATGCTGCGCGGCCCATCGTTGCAGGGGCTCGCGAATCGCCGTGGCACCGCGATCGGGTGAGGCGAACATCAGTCGGTGTGGCGCTGGAGCTCGTCACGAGCGATGGAGCGGAGGTGGACCTCGTCCGGGCCGTCGCCGATTTGCAACCAACGCAGCTGGCTGTACATGGCGGTTAGGGGCAGGGCTGAGCCGACCCCGGCGCCGCCATGCGCTTGGATGGCACGATCGACTATGCGCAACGCCATCTCCTGCGCCACCACCTTGATCGACGCGATCTCGGTGCGGGCCCCCTTGGCGCCGACCTTGTCGATCAACCAGGCCGCCTTTAGAGTCAGCAACCGAGCCTGCTCGATGTCGATGCGGGCCCGGGCGATCCACTCCCGGATGACACCCTGCTCCGACAGCGGCTTGCCCCACGCGGTCCGGGAGGTGACGCGCCGGCACATCAGGTCAAGGGCCCGCTCGGCCTGCCCGATCGAGCGCATCGAATGGTGCACGCGCCCGGGCCCGAGTCGCGCCTGGGCCACGGAAAAGCCCCCGCCCTCCTCCCCCAGCAAGGCGGTGACCGGTACCCGCACGTTCTCGAACGTCATCTCGCAGTGACTTTCACGGTCGGTGAAGCCGAAGGTCTCGAGGCTCTCACCCACCGTCACCCCCGGACTGTCCATTGGAACCAGCACGATGCTGTGCTGCTGGTGCCGCGCCCCGTCCCGATTGCTCCGTCCGAGCACGAACGCGACCCTGTTGCGCGCGTCGGCGGCGCCGGTGATCCACCACTTGCGGCCGTTGAGCACGTACTCCGGGCCGTCGCGCTCGATCTTCAGGGAGATGTTCGTGGCGTCGGAGCTGGCCACGTCGGGCTCCGACATCGCGAAGCAGGATCGGATCTCGCCAGCCAGCAACGGACGCAGCCATTGCTCCTTCTGCTCGTCCGTCCCGAACAGACTCAACAGCTCCATGTTGCCGGTATCGGGCGGCGAGCAGTTCAACGCCTCGGGCGCAATGAAGCTCCACCCGGTGATCTCGGCCAGCGGGGCATAGTCGAGGTTCGACAGCGGTGTCGACCAGGGCGTCTCGTGCGGCAGGAACAGGTTCCAGAGACCGCGGCTCCGGGCCTCAGCCTGCAGACCGCCCAGGATCTCGGGCACGTGGTGCGGGTTGCCCGACGCCGCGACCTGAGCGGCGTAGACCGGTTCGGCCGGTTTGATGTGCTCGCTCAAAAAGCGCATCAGCTCGCCCTGGAGCTCGACGGCTCGGGCACTGAGTTCGAAGTCCACGGTGCTCCTACGGCAGTTGCGGCGGGGCTGCTCCAGCGGCGCCCGGGCGGGTGGGTGGGGCCAGCTGAGGCCGCATCGACCCCTGCTTAGCGGGGACGTTACTGACGATTCACCCCGTCGGCAAGGCTCCCAGCGTTTCCAGACCGCGCACCGATCGTTCCAAGCAACACTGAGCCTTCGCTAAGGCGAATGAACTGACGCTTCTTGACGCCGCCGCTCAGTGGATCGACTTCTAGTCAATCTCAATGGTCATTAACGCTGAGGGCACCAGGGTGTCATGGGCGTCAGGAGGCAACCGTGCGGGACCAAGCCCTCGTGGGCAACGGTCAGGGCTGCTGCGGCAACTCGATTTGCCAACCGCTCACACTGGACCTGGACAGGCGCATCGACTACCTGACGATGGACTTCCTCCCCAGGTCAGCGGCGTCGAGGAGCTCGGGGACTCCAGCAGTTCGAGCAGGGAAGACTGGTCCAGGGTCATCGCGTGGATCTGCGCGGTGAGGTGCTTGGCGGCTTCTTATCACAGATCCTCACGCGATGACCGCTCGCCATCGTGATCGACAGTGCACCACATCAAGCGGCTCGAGTTGCACCACCACCAGGACCGTCCACCGTGGGTACGGCCTTTTCGCGGCAACAGTGTCAACTGACACCCTCGCCGATCCTTCGACGGAGGGCGGCGGTAGGGTCGGCTGTGGCCAATCGCGAGGTCGTCGGCTTGTCGGTAGCCACTGCCGCCGACCTCTCGCCAGCTGCGACCGCATCCCGCTCGCGGCCGTTGTCACGCCGACAGGGCCTGATCGTGGCCACCCGGGAGTTGTTGCGCAAGCAGGGGTGGCACTCAGTGTCGATCGGCGACATCGGCGAGGCTGCCGGCATCACCGGCCCCGCCGTGTACCGGCACTTCAAGAATAAGGAAGACCTGCTCGTCGCGGTTCTGAAGGACGCGGCCGACCAGCTTTGGTGCGGGGTCGAGGACGAGGAGCACGCCACGCCGGCCGCCGTCCTCGAGGCCTACGTAGACAGCCACATCGCGTTCGCGATCAACAATGCGGAGATCGTCGAGCTCTGGTACCAGAACTCCCCCCATCTGCCGGAGCCGTCCGGATCAGCACAGCGCCGTTTGCAACGCGGCTATATCGAACGGTGGAACGACGCGCTGCTTGCGCTGTATCCGCAGCTCCCGCCAGACGAGGGCCGGCTGATGGTGCGGGCGGCGGTCGGCCTGATCCATTCGATCGTGCATTCCGACGGGGTGTTCGACAGTCAGCGACTGGCCACGATCCTTCGGCGGATGGTCCTCAGCGCCCTCGAGGCAGCCGCCACCGAGACCGAGGCCTGACTAACCGGTGACTAACCGGGGTCGGCGCAGGATAGATGCGATGGCCGTACGTCCAGTGATCAGCGCCGGGCGGCGGGCGTAATTCGCCGGGTCCGTGCCAGATTGCTGTGCAATCTCAGCAACGACGCCTCCAGTGGTTAACATTGCCGCGGTGAGCGTCCATTTCAGCGGCGAACCCGTCATCGACGTGCCGCCGAAGCTGTCGATGCTCGCGCGGATCTTCGACGTCGGGCACGGCCGCAAGAATGACCCGCCGGCGCCCGCACCGTCGCCTGCTGGCGCTGCATACCCGCAACCTGCGCCAAGTCGTGGTCGATGACGACACGGCGGCGATCCGGCTGATGAGCGAGCGCGGCAGCGACGTGGTGGAGTCGAGGAGGGCGACGATGAACCACCTGCACCGGCTGCTGATGGATCTCAGTCCTGCTGGTGCACAAGCGCGACTCACCACCGCGACCGTGGACGCACTGCTCGCGACGGTTCGGCCGACGGATGTCCCCGGGCGCACCCGCTGATAGCTCTTGGCAAGCCTCATCGACGGCGACGTCGTCCCTAACCTGGATCTTTCACGTGAGGTGCCTCGACGCGGTGCCTGAAAGTGCGGAAGTACCTGTCTTGTAAGAGAAACTTGAGCTTGCGACGGCCAAGGATCTTTACGCAGAAGCGCACTCCATAGGTGAAGAGTAACTGGCGGTCTGGGCGGGTCAAGGTCACAGCGACTGGGACGGGTTTGGTGTCGCGGTCTGGGGTCACGTTGTGGCGCGAGTTGACCGAGTTCACGGGCCTGGTCGAGGGCTGGACTGAGGAGATGCTCGACACCTACAAGGCAGTGCCCACTGTGCATGCTCCGGGTCGGGTGCTGGCGGATCTGGCAGTCGCGATTGCCAGTGGCGGGGATGCGTTGTCGCACCTGGCGACGTTGCGTGATCAGGACAAGCTGTTCGGGGCGGTCGTCGGCGACCCGACGGCGCGGCGGGTGATCAACCGGGTCGATGGTGAGCACCTGAGCTGGATCCGGAAGGTCTGGGCCGTGGCCCGGGAACGAGCCTGGGCCGCCGGCGCCCGCCCGGATCTGAGCGCCGGGCGAACGATCGACCTGGACGCAACGATCACGCTGTCGCACAGCAAGAAGCAGAACGCGGCCGCGACCTGAAACCGACCTTCGGCTTCCACCCGCTGTTGGCCTACTTGGACCGCCCTGACATCTGCGGTGAGGCCCTGGCCGGGATGCTGCGCCCCGGCAACGCTGGCAGCAACACCGCCGCCGACCACAAGAAGGTCCTCGCGTTGGCTCTTGCAGCGCTGCCGGAGCAGGCCAGACCCCGACCCGGCGAGCCGGACTCCCCACAGGTGTTGCTCCGGACCGACTCTGCCGGCGCAACCCACGCCTTCACCAATGACCTCCGGGACCCCGGATGCAGATTCTTGATGGGCTTTGCGGTCGACGGTACAAGGCAGACCGCGGTGCTCGCGCTGGAAGAAGACGCCTGGATCCCCGCCCACAACCTCGACGGCGAACCCCACGACGGGGCGTGGGTCGTCGAGAGCTCTGCCTGGCCGCCGCCGACCTGATCACCTGGCCCCAGGCCTTGTGCTTCACCGACGAACTCACCCGCTGCGAACCAGCGACCTTCCGCTACCGGCTCTGCGCGATCGCCGGTGGGCTCAGCAAAAGCGGCCGCCAGTGGCGGCTGCACCTGGACAAGGACTGGCCGTGGGCCACCTACCTCGCCAACGCGTTCGACCGGCTCTGCGCAGCACCCTGGCCAACTGAACCCACACCAGACCCGCACCCTCGACAGACGACTTGGACAACGACCTGACCGGGGCGCCGCAGGTCCCCCAGCATGCCCACCAGTGATGACCCCGACCAGAATCACCGCGAATCGCTAACCAACCCATCAACCACGGCCGCGCGAAAGATCGAGGGTAACCGCAAGCTCAACGGCCTCAATAAGCGCCCCGCCGCGGCGGTCGAAGCGGCCGCCACGACGGTCACTGACACCCAGGGCGTCGGCGTCGCGACCGCCGCGATGGTCCTGGGCGCGGTCGCGACGTTGGCCGCTTCCAAGCCGCACTACCTCGGCAGCTACGCCGGCATCGCGGGCTGCCAAGCCCCGTGTCGCTCGACTCGTGGGCGGCGGGGCCTGTTCTACAGCCGCCCCGACTGCGCGTTACTCAGCGTTGGCTTGTTCCTGCCACGGTCGCCCGGCTTTCCCACACGCTTGACCGGCTCGCGCTTGCGTCGTAAGGTGTTAATTCTCATTAACGCGAGGGGACCCAGTGACGCACAACGTGCGAGGACGCAGCCCAGTGGTCATCGGGAACGGGCAGGGCTTCTGGGGCGACTCCGACATCGGGCCGCTACAGCTCGTTGACGGTTCCGGCATCCACTACCTGACAATGGACTTCCTGGCCGAGGTCACGATGAGCATCATGCAGAAGATGCGCAGCCGGAACTCCGCAACCGGCTACGCAACCGACTTCGTCGCGATGCTTGAACGGATCCTCCCGCAATGCATGGAGCAGGGAATCCGCATCATTGCGAGCGCTGGCGGCGTGAACCCCTCCGCATGCGCGGAGGCATGCGCTGAGGTCGTCCGCAAGCTCGGCCTCAACGGGGTCCGCATTGCCACGGTGGCCGGCGACGACGTGTTGGGCGAGTTAGAGGACCTGATCACAAGTGGGGAGCCGCTGTCGAGCCTGGATACGGGCGAGGATCTGAAGGACCACCTGTCTCGGGTGCAGAGCGCAAACGTCTACCTCGGCGCCGCGCCCATAGTCAAAGCCCTGCAGGGCGGCGCCGACATCGTCATCACGGGTCGGGTGACTGATCCGTCCCTCACGTTAGCCCCGCTCATCTACGAGTACGGCTGGTCGATGGAGGACTACGACCTGCTCGCTGCCGGGACTGTCGCAGGCCACATCCTAGAATGCGGGACGCAATGCACCGGCGGCAACTTCGACCGTTGGCGCGACGTGCCACGCATGGAGGACATCGGCTACCCCATCGTTGAGGTGAACCAGGATGGCAGTTTTGTGGTCACGAAAAAGCCCGGCACTGGTGGGCTGGTCGACGTCGATACCGTCACGGCGCAGCTCGTGTACGAGCTCGGCGAGCCGCAGCGATATCTCACGCCGGATGTCACGGCCGACTTCACGTCGATTCAGCTCGCCGTCGACGGGCCCGACCGAGTCCGTGTCAGCGGCACGCGCGGTACTGCGCCGACGCCGACGTACAAGGTTTCCATCAGCCTGCAGGGCGGCTACAAGACGGTGGCGCAGCTGACGGTTGGCGGGCCTGACGCCGTGGATAAGGCGAACCTCACCGCCGACATCCTGTTCCATCGGCTGGCGGCAGACGGCTTCTCGTTCCCGCCGGAAGACCGGCGCGTGGAACTGGTGGGCCACAACGTCCTGTACGAGGGGATGATCCCCTCGCCGAGCGAGCCGACGGAGGTTCTCTTGCGCGTCGCGGTGCGAGCGCCGGATCGCCATGCCCCGGACCGGTTGGGCGTAGAACTCGCATCTCTGCTGACGTCAGGCCCGCCCGGCCTGACCGGCTTCGCCGGCGGCCGACCTCGGGCTAGCGAGATTGTCGCATACTGGCCGGCGCTGATCACCAAGAACCGGGTCAGCTCCTCCGTTGAATTCCAGGAAGTGGTGCGCTGATGTCTCGCAAGGTCGTCCTGCACGAATTCGCCTCCGCACGGTCGGGCGACAAGGGAGTCGACGCGAATGTCGGCGTCTGGGTTCGCAGCGACGCGGCGTACCAAGTCCTGCTGGAGCAACTGACGCCCGACGTCGTCAAAAGGCACTTCGCCGTCTACTGCCGCGGCGGCGTCGTACGGCACGAGCTGCCGAACTTACGCGCGCTGAACTTCATCCTGTCCGATGCTCTAGACGGCGGCGGCGCTGCAAGCCTGCGCACGGACGCGCAGGGGAAGACGTTGGGCCTCGGCATGCTCGCCATAGCGGTGGACGTACCTGACGACATCGAGCTGTGACGTGAGCTCGGCGCTTGCGGTCTCGGCACAGCGCCCGGTCCGGCTAGCATTTGGTGACGTCGGCGACGAGCGGGTGCTGGCCGCTGTCACTGAGCTCGCGGCGGGAGGCCTCGTCCAGCCGGTGCTCATCCAGGCGTCGGAAGCGGCGATGTCCTTGCCGGATGGGGTGCTGACCGCGCGGCCCAGCCCCGACAACCAGGACGACTTGCTGACGTTCTTAGCCCATTACGTGGCGCAGGGGCGGGCGGCGGCGGGCATCGCGGGGAGCCTCAGCGCGAGTGCGGCGGTTATCCGCGCCGGCTTGCACGGACTCGGGACGGAGGGACTCGTCGCCGGAACGTTCCTCATGCAGCGTGCCGGCCGTAGGACCACCTTCGCCGACTGCTCCGTGGTTCCGGAACCCGATGCCGACGAGCTTACGCAGATTGCCGCCGCAGCAGCTGATCATCACCGGCTGATCACGGGCGAGCAGCCGCGTGTTGCGCTGCTGTCGTTCTCTACGCATGGCAGCGCGCGCCATGCCACGGTAGATCGCGTCCGCATCGCCACAGAGTTGCTCGCCCACCGTCGACCGGATCTGCTTGTCGAGGGCGAGTTACAACTCGACGTCGCTCTCGATGTCTCGGTCGCGCGCCGAAAGCTCCCTTCCTCGCGTGTCGCAGGCAACGCGAACGTGCTCGTCTTTCCGTCGCTGGACGCTGGGAACATCGCGTACAAGCTGGCCGAACGGTGGGGAAGCGCCCGCGCGCTGGGATCGTTTGTCCTCAACCTCCGCCATCCGTGGGTGGACTTGTCCCGCGGTTGCTCGTCCGAGGACATCGTCGATACCGCACTACTGCTCCGGCACGAAGTTCTGGCGCGGGCGGCTAGGGCGGGCTCGGGGTGTCCACTCGGCTCAGCCGTTGGGTGACGCGCCTGGCAAAACCGCGCCGGGATCGGCGCTGCGGCACGAGACGAGACCGCGACAGCGGGCGCGTCGGACGGCACGCTGGATCTCGACTCGGAGCCGTCGATCTCGACACTGATCTCGTGTCGCAACCGCAGGAGCAGGAGCAGGAACAGGATGAAGGTTCTAAAGAGCAGTTTTGACCCCGTGTCGGACACGGCTGCTGCGAATCGCGCAGGGATGATCGAGCGCCTACAGGAGTTGGACAAGCAGCAGGCGCTGGCGCGCGGCGGCGGAGGCCCGTCGTACGTCGAGCGCCACCGCGCCCGCGGCAAGCTCCTCGCGCGCGAGCGAATCGAGCTGCTTCTGGACGAGGATGCACCCTTCCTGGAGCTGTCCACGGTCGCGGCCTGGGGAACGGAGTACGCCGTTGGTGCAAGCGTCGTCACGGGTGTCGGCGTCGTCTCCGACGTCGAGTGCATCCTCATCGCGCACGACCCAACCGTGCGGGGTGGGGCGTCGAACCCGTACACCTGGAAGAAGGTGCTGCGGGCGCTCGAGATCGCGAAGGAGAACCGGCTTCCCCTCATTAACCTCGTCGAGTCGGGCGGCGGCGACCTGCGCCGGCAGGCCGAGCTGTTCGTGCCAGCCGGCCGGCTCTTCCACGATCTGACGGCGTTGTCCGCGGCCGGCATCCCGACGATCGCCCTCGTCTTCGGCAACTCCACCGCCGGTGGAGCGTACGTCCCGGGGATGTGCGACTACGCGGTGATGGTCAAGGGCCAGGCAAAGGTCTTTCTCGGCGGCCCGCCTCTGGTGAAGATGGCGACCGGCGAAGACGCTGACGACGAAAGCCTGGGTGGCGCCGAGATGCACGCGCGCACGTCCGGTCTCGCGGATTACCTGGCCCGCGATGAGAACGAATGCATCGCGATTGGTCGCGAGATTGTTCGCCACCTCAACTGGCGCAAGCTGGGCGGTTCACCGGCGCTGCCGGTCGACGAGCCGGTGTACGACGCGGAAGAGCTGCTCGACATCGCGTCGATCGACCTCAAGGTGCCGTTCGATCCGCGCGAGGTGGTCGCTCGCATCGTCGATGGATCGCGGTTCGAGGAGTACAAGCCGCTGTACGGGACGGCGCTCGCAACTGGTTGGGCGTATATCCACGGCTATCCCGTTGGGATTCTCGCGAACGCGAGAGGCGTCCTATTCAACGAGGAAGCTCAAAAGGGAACCGAGTTCATCCTGCTCTGCAACCAGACGGACACGCCGCTCATCTTCTTGCAGAACACCACCGGCTTCATGGTTGGCACGCAGTACGAACAGCGCGGCATCATCAAGGACGGCGCGAAGATGATCAACGCCGTCACTAACAGCACAGTCCCGCACTTCACTGTCAACATGGCCTCCTCTTACGGCGCCGGCCAATACGCGATGGCCGGACGGTCCTACGACCCACGGCTGCTCTTCACTTGGCCGAACTCAAAGATGGCGATCATGGGGCCCGACCAGCTCGCGGGCGTGATGTCGATCGTGGCGCGGCAGGCGGCCGCCGCCGCCTGCAAACCGTTTGACGAGGAGGCGGACGAGCGCCGACGTGCAGAGTTGTCGGCTCGCATCGAGAGCGAGTCGCTGGCGCTGTACATGAGCGGCCAGGGATATGACGACGGAATCATCGACCCACGAGACACCCGCACAGTGCTCGGGCTGGCGTTGTCCGCGTGCCACTCTGCGGAGGTCCGCGGGCTCCGCGGCTTCGGCGTCTTCCGGATGTAGCGAGGAGTCATACATGATCACGAAGCTGCTCGTCGCCAACCGCGGAGAGATCACGCGGCGTATTTTCCGCACCTGCAAGGACTTGGGAATCGCGACGGTCGCGGTGTACTCGAAACCCGACCACGATGCACCTTTCGTCCGGGAGGCGGACGAGGCCGTTCCGCTTGGCGGAGCGACGCCGGCCGAGTCGTACTTGCGTGGCGCGGCTGTTGTTGCAGCGGCGTTGGCCGCCGGTGCGGACGCAGTGCATCCTGGATATGGGTTCCTGTCCGAGAACGCGCAGTTCGCGGGGGAGTGCCTCGCCGCGGGATTGGTTTTCGTCGGGCCGCCGGTCGAGGCGATAGCGCTGATGGGTTCCAAGCTCGAGGCGCGCACAATGATGGAGGCGGCGTCGGTGCCGGTTCTGCCTGGCCGTGATCTGACCGGGCTCGAGGCGAATGCCACGCTTGCCGCGGCCGACGAGGTCGGATGGCCGATCCTCGTCAAGGCATCGTTCGGCGGCGGTGGTCGCGGCATGCGCGTGGTCCGGCAGAAGGATGCGCTGCTAGAGGCGGTGGGCTCAGCCCGCCGTGAGGCAAGTTCGGCCTTCGGCGATGACACCGTGTTCCTGGAGCGGTACGTCGACAACCCGCGACACGTGGAGATCCAGGTCTTCGGCGATCAACACGGCAAGGTGGTGCACCTCAACGAGCGGGAGTGCTCAATCCAGCGCCGGCACCAGAAGATCATTGAGGAGGCGCCATCCCCTGCTGTGGATGCCGCTCTCCGCGCGCGGATGGGTGACGCCGCTGTGCAAGCAGCTGAGGCGATCGGGTACGTCGGCGCCGGTACGGTCGAGTTCCTCCTCGCACCTGGTGGGGAGTTCTTCTTCCTTGAGGTCAACACTCGCCTCCAGGTCGAGCACCCAGTCACCGAGATGGTTACAGGCCTCGACCTGGTGCAGCTGCAGCTGCTAGTCGCCGAGGGCGACCCGCTCCCAAGCGAGGTCGAGAATGTGTCGATCAGCGGGCATGCCATCGAGGTCCGGGTCTACGCCGAAGATCCCGCGGCCGACTTCCTGCCTGCTGGCGGCACGTTGTCGCGGTTCTACGTTCCTCCGGTCGAGGGCGTGCGTGTGGACAGCGGTGTCGAAGACGGCGACGTTGTGTCCCCGAACTACGACCCAATGCTGGCGAAGGTCATCGCGCACGGACGCAATCGCGCGGAGGCGATCCGGCGACTCCGGGGTGCGCTACGCGGCGCCCAGGTGCATGGCGTGGTCACAAACCTGCCCCTGCTTATCGGCATCCTCGGTGAGGAGGAGTTCCAGCAGGGCCGTATTGACACGCACTACCTGGAACGGCATGCCCCTGCCGAGCTCATGGCTAGTCCGGACGCATCACACGAGCAGGGGCTAGGTGCGCTGGCGGCGGCGCTCGCCGCTCAGGTGCAGCACCGGTGCAGCGCGACGGTCCTAGGCACGTTGCCGACTGGTTGGCGCAACAGCGCGCACGGCCTGCACAGGCGCAGCTATACGGCAGGTTCCCGCACTGTCACCGTGGGATACCAGCTGGGGCGTGAAGTGCGGTTCGAGATCGATGGGGAACGGGCCGACGTCGAGCTTCTCGGGGCGTCGCCAGAAGGCGTCGACCTGGTTACCGCCGGGCTGCGCCGCCGTTTCTCGGTGTCGCAGGTCGGCGACGCCGTCTACGTCGACTCTCCTCGAGCGTCACTGGCATTCCAGATTGTGCCGCGCTTTCCGGACCCAGCTGATGATGTCGCCCGCGGCTCGTTGCTCGCGCCGATGCCGGGCACCGTGGTCCGAATAGCGGCTCAGCCCGGCGACCGAGTCGCGACAGGAGATACTTTGTTGGTACTCGAGGCGATGAAGATGGAGCACCAAGTGGTTGCCCCGGCAGCTGGACAGGTGCGCACGTTGCCTGTGACGGTAGGGCAGACGGTCGACACGGGCCAGTTGCTTGCGGTCTTCGAAGACCCGGAGGTGCAGGCGTGAGCGATGAACTGCTGTACGAGATCGAGGACGGTGTCGCCTGGGCGACGATGAACCGGCCGGACGCCCGTAACGCACTGAACGCGGCGCTGCGGCAGGCGCTGCTGAACGTCTTCCGACGTTTCAACGATGATCCGGCGGCCCAGGTCCTGGTGCTGACGGGTGCGGGAGAGAAGGCGTTCTGCTCCGGTGGCGACCTGAAGGAGATGGCGGACATGCAGTTGCGCATCCCGCCAAGTGACTACGTCCCGCAGCCTGGCCGTACGATCAAGGTGGACAAGCCGATCATCGCCGCAGTGAACGGGATCGCCTATGGCGGGGGCTTCCTGCTCGCGCAGAGCTGCGACTTGTGCGTCGCCTCTGATAAGGCCCGGTTCGCCATCACCGAGGCGCACTGGGGCCGTGGTGCACCTTGGGCTGCGCCGTTGCCGTGGCTGGTTCCGCCTCGGGTAGCGATGGAGCTGCTGGTGACGGCCGAGCCGATCAGTGCTCAGCGGGCGTACGAGGTCGGCCTTATTAACCGCGTCGTCCCGACCGGTGAGCTTCGGGCGCGGACGCAGGAGCTGGCGATCCAGATCGCGCGCAACGCGCCCCTGTCGGTCCGCGCTGGAAAGGCGATGGTGCAGGCGGCCCCCGAGCACCCGCTGAGTCTGGCGTATGCGCAGGCGGAGGCGCTTTTCGCTCCTGCCTATCTCAGTTCGGACGCACTAGAGGGACCGCGCGCCTTCCAGGACAAGCGTCCGCCCGTCTGGCGAGGTGAGTGATGGCGGACGTGACGGCGCTCGTTGACGACGCGCGCCTCGAGCACGACGCCCTCGCGGTCCTTCTTCGTGACCGGGCAGAAGCGGATTGGGACGCCCCGACGCCCGCCGCCCGCTGGACTGTCCGCGATCAGGCCGCGCACTTGGCTTTCTTCGACCGTGTGACGCGGTTGGCGATCAGCGATCAGGGCGCGTTCGAACGGCTGCGCCTGGAGGCGATGCAGGACCTCCCGCGATACGTTGAAGACGTACTCGCGAGCGGCGCTGGCAAGTCGGGACAGCAGATGTTGGCTTGGTGGGCTGAGGAACGGGCGGCATTGGCCGATGCGGCCGTTCACGCCGACCCCGCGCGGCGTATCCCCTGGTTCGGGCCGAGCATGAGCCTCGCGTCGAAGATCACCGCCCGGATCATGGAGACGTGGGCTCACGGGCAGGACATCGTCGACGCGCTGAGCCTGGTCCGCCCCCCGAGCGCACGACTCGCCCACGTGGCGCGCATTGGCGTGCTCGCGTTTGCGAACAGCTATCATGCGCATGGCCGCGATGTTCCGGCGGCGCCTGTACGAGTCGTTCTTGCCGCGCCCGATGGCAGCACCTGGGCGTGGGGGCCGGAGGCCGTGACGGATCAGGTGACTGGTCCGGCGGAAGATTTCTGCCTGGTCGTCACACAGCGGCGCCACGTGCAGGACACCGACCTCGTTGTCACTGGGCCGGTCGCCACAGAGTGGATGTCCATCGCGCAGGCCTTTGCTGGGCCGCCTGGCGAAGGGCGGCCGCCGGGCCAGTTCCGACCACAGCCGTCCGCCGCCGGTGCGGTTGATAGCGAGGCACCGGGCTCTGGATGACAGCTACGGATGGCCCGTCGGAGTCAGCTTCGGCGCCGTCGAGACCACGCGATCAGCGCCAGCATCTGCTGGAGGCTGCGCGCGAACTCCTGCGAGAACGCGGCTGGCACTCTGTCGCGATCGGCGACATCGGAGCCGCGGCGGGAATCAGTGGTCCCGGGTCTACCGTCACTTCAAGAACAAGGAGGAGTTGTTGGTATCGGCGCTCCAGCACGCAGGGGACCTTGCTTTGGAGTGCTCTGCCAGATGACGGGGCAGGCAGTCCCACGGAACTCCTTCGGGCGTACGTCGACAGTCACGCCGCGTTCGTAGTCGAGAACCCTGAGCTCGTGGAGTTGTGGTACCAGGAGTCGCGGCACTTATCAGAGCCTGCGCGGACGGCGCAGCGTCGCCTGCAGCGCTGTTACCTTGGGCGGTGGACGGACGCCTTGCTTGAGTGCCGTACCGACCTGTCGCCCCAGGAAGCACGGATCATGATGCGCGGCGCCGTCGGGATGCTGCACTCAGTAGTCCACTCAGACCCGCATATTCGACGAAGACCGCGCGGCATGCTGCGGGGGGCGACCGTACCGGCCGATCTGCGTGCGGCCGCCGGACCGGTTTCGCTCGTACCGTCAGTTGACGTCTCCGGCCCTGCGGCGCAACTCAGTGAGCGCTGACAGTAGAGCGATTAGACGTCGCGAAAGCAGACCCGGCTGCGAGAATACCGAGGCGCTCAGGCGCGCAGTCGCCTCGAGACCTGTCCCCGGCCCTGCGGAGTGATGTGCACCGAACACAACGCCCGTCAAACGGGTGCGGAGCCCTCCGCACCAAACCCGCTGCCTCGAGTCGGTCAACGGCGTTGGTGACGGTGGTGTGATGGACCTGCAGTCGCAGGCTCGCCTTCTGGATGGGGAGGCTGCCATGCCGGCTGCAGTAAAGCAGCATTAGCAGCTCGTAGCGCACGAATGTGAGCTCGAGCGGCCGAAGTACCTCGTCCACACGCGCTTGCATCAACGGCCGCGGCCCCCACTCGTGTGCCTCCACTGCCGTCGCGCCTCCGCGATGGGATCAAAGGGCAGGTTCAGGTGATCGCCCATCGTTTTCTCCTCCGTGGCGCGACTGCGGCGTCGCAGCCCCCCGCTGGCGTGTGCCTGCGCTGAGTCTGGCCATTGTCAATGGAGGCGGGCTCGCATTCAGGAGGCGCGCTGCGGCAACCAAGGCGGGCCAGCCCGCCGGATGCTGAACATGTTGGCCACGGATGAGAATCACTGCCGGTAGGCGCACGCGGGTCAGCAGCCACGACCGACCGCGACGATAGCTGCCTTCGGGCCAGCAGCGCTACCAGCGCAACCTAGACGTTGCGGCGGTACTGGCCGCCGACCTCGAAGAACGCGCCGCTGATTTCCCCGAGCGAGCACGCACGGACGGCGGTCATCAGGGCGTCGAATACATTGCCGCTGCTCGCGGCCGCCTGCCGCAGGTGCTCAAGCGCGGCGGGCGCCTCGGCCGCGTGCGCCGCCTGGAAGGCCTGCAGCCGGTCCAACTGCGACTGCTTCTCGGCCTCAGTCGCGCGCGCGAGCTCGACCGTCGCCGGCTCCTCGTCCGTCTTGGCGGCGAGGAACGTGTTGACGCCGATCAGCGGCAACGAGCCGTCGTGTTTCTTGTGCTCGTAGAGCATCGACTCGTCCTGGATGCGACCGCGCTGGTAGCCGGTCTCCATCGCACCGAGGACGCCGCCGCGCTCGGCGATGCTGTCGAACTCCTCGAGCACCGCCGCCTCGACGAGGTCGGTGAGCTCGTCGACCACGAAGGAGCCCTGCAGGGGGTTCTCGTTCTTCGACAGCCCCCACTCCTGGTCGATGATCATCTGGATGGCGAGCGCGCGGCGTACCGACTCCGTGGTCGGCGTGGTGACCGCCTCGTCGTAGGCGTTGGTGTGTAGGCTGTTAGCGTTATCGTAGAGGGCGCACAACGCCTGCAGCGTGGTGCGGATGTCGTTGAAGTTCATCTCTTGCGCGTGCAGGGAGCGTCCGGACGTCTGCACGTGGTACTTCAACTTCTGCGACCGCTCTGACGCGCCGTAGCGGTCACGCATGGCGACCGCCCAGATGCGGCGGGCGACGCGGCCGAGCACCGTGTACTCCGCGTCCATCCCATTGGAGAAGAAGAAGGACAGGTTCGGCGCGAAGTTGTCGATGGTCATGCCGCGCGCGAGGTAGGCCTCGACGTACGTGAACCCGTTGGCCAGGGTGAACGCGAGCTGGCTGATGGGGTTCGCCCCAGCCTCGGCGATGTGGTAGCCGGAGATGCTCACTGAGTAGAAGTTGCGCACCTGGTGGCCGACGAACCACTCCTGGATGTCGGCCATCGCGCGCAGTGCGAACTCGGTCGAGAAGATGCAGGTGTTCTGGCCTTGGTCCTCCTTGAGGATGTCGGCCTGCACCGTGCCGCGGACGTTCGACAGCACCCACGCGCGCAGCTCGTCCGACTGGAGGGCGTCAGGCTCGCGGCCCTCCTCCGCGCGAAACCGGTCCAGCCGTTGGTCAATCGCGGTGTTGAGGAACATGGCCAGGACTGCCGGCGCCGGTCCGTTGATGGTCATGGACACCGAGGTGCTCGGCGAGCAGAGGTCGAAGCCGTCGTACAGCGCCTTCATGTCGTCGAGCGATGCGATGGACACACCTGACGTGCCGACCTTGCCATAGATGTCGGGGCGCAGGTCTGGGTTGCGGCCGTAGAGCGTCACCGAGTCGAACGCCGTCGACAGCCGCGTCGCGGGGCTGTTGGCGGACAGCACCTTGAAGCGCTTGTTCGTGCGGAACGCGTCGCCCTCGCCGGCGAACATGCGTGCGGGTGCCTCGCCCTCACGTTTGAACGGGAAGACGCCTGCGGTGTAAGGGAACTGACCTGGCAGGTTCTCACTACGCAGGAACCGCACGAGGTCGCCGTGGCCCGTCAGCCTGGGGAGAGCGACGCGCGGCACCGAGCTCCCGGACAGGGTCGTACGGCGCAGAGCGGTCCGGATCTCCTTGCCGCGCACGGTGTAGACGGATTCGTCGCCGGAGTAGGCCGCGGCCCGCGACGGCCACTCCGCCAGGATCGCCTCGACGTCCGGCGCGAGGACGAGCTCCAGCAACCGGCTGTCGATCTCGGTCGCGTCCGACATGACCGAGCGCGCGTACGTCAGGTGCTGGCGCTGTTCGGCCAGCACGGCCTGCTCCGCCGTCGTGCGGTGGTAGCCGCGGACCGTCTCGCTGATGTCGGCGAGGTAGCGCTCTCTAGATGACGGCAGCACGCTAGTCAGGCCCGTGGACGTCTTGGTGGCGACGGGCGGCAACAAGCCCTCCGTCGCCCGCAGGCCCTTGCCCACCAGGAGGCCGCGCAGGTGCTGGTACAGCGCCGTCACGCCCTCGTCGTTGAAGCGGGCTGCGCTGGTGCCGAAGACCGGCATGTCCTCCCAGCTCGCGCCGAAGGCGGACCGGTTGCGGACCACCTGGCGGGCCACGTCGCGGCGCGCGTCCTCACTGCCACGCCGCTCGTACTTGTTGATGGCCACGACGTCCGCGTGGTCAAGCATGTCGATCTTCTCGAGCTGCGAAGCGGCGCCATATTCGGCCGTCATCACGTACAGCGAGACGTCGCAGTAGTCGGTGATCGTCGCGTCACCCTGGCCCACGCCCGGCGTCTCGACGACCACCAGGTCGACCCCGGACGCCTTGCAGGCGGTGATCGCGTCGGACAGGTTGGCCGGGAGGGCCGCGCCGCCGCGGGTGGCCATCGACCGGAAGTAGACCTGGCCGCCGGCAAGCGAGTTCATCCGGATCCGGTCGCCGAGCAGGGCGCCGCCACCGCGGCGACGCGTCGGGTCGATCGCGATCACCGCAACCCGGAGCTTGTCCTCCTGGTCCAGCCGCAGCCGGCGCAGCAGCTCGTCCGTGAGCGAGGACTTCCCGGAGCCGCCTGTGCCGGTGATGCCGAGGACGGGGACCGCGGGCGCTGCCTCACGGAGGGCAGTCGCGAGCTCGGGGGAGCGGCCGGCCTCAAGCACGGTGATCACACGGGCCAGCGCGGCGGGATCGCCGGAGCGCAGCGCGGTCACGTCAGGAACCTGGGCAGCGAGGTCGACGTCGCACGACCGGACGAGCGTGTTGATCATGCCTGCAAGGCCGAGTCGCTGGCCGTCCTGCGGCGCGAAGATTGTGACGCCGCGGGACGTCAGCAGCGCGATCTCCTCGGGCGCGATGACGCCGCCGCCGCCGCCGAACACCTGCACGTGGCCGGCCCCGGCCTCGCGCAGCCGCTCGACCAAATAGCTGAAATACTCCACGTGGCCGCCCTGGTAAGACGAGACCGCTACGCCCTGCACGTCCTCCTGGACGGCGGCCGTGACGACGTCCTCGACGCTGCGGTCGTGGCCGAGGTGCACGACCTCTGCGCCCTGCGCCTGCAGCACCCTGCGCATGATGTTGATCGCGGCGTCGTGCCCGTCGAACAGACTGGCGGCGGTAACGAATCGAACCGGGTGCGCGGGCACGTGTAGGTCCACGGGAGCTCCTCAACGACAACGGAACCCCCAAAGTACGTGGACGTGCAGCCCTTTGCTAGTGGCAAATGCCTGTACGTCCATCTACGTGATTAGGCGGAGACACCCCGTGTCGGCGCGGACCGCTGGCAGAGGGCCACATCGCCCCCCGATCGCTGCCCAGGTCCGTCCACGGCGCGCTTCGGTCGGAACGCCCGGCAGCGACGGACGGGCGTAGGCAGGTGTGACGTTTGACACTCGACGTGGGTCACCGCACAGTGCGTCACGAATAGTTGTTAGGAACGAAACGGAAGAGTTTCGCGAGTCGTCGGGCCATCGAAGTCTGAGCAGCAGGCCGCCGCGCGGGCGGCTGCGGTGCAGCAGGCTTCATCCTCAACCGGGCGCGCATCGGTGTGCGCCGTCCGGCGGCAGCTGACGCCGCGGCCCACCCGAGCGCCCCGAACGTCTGGTTGGCGAGGAACTCACCACCGGTCCCTGCGCCGTTGTTGCGGCCCGGGACTCTCGGTCCGTCCAGGCCGCTTACCGACCAAGGCCGAGTGGATGCCGCCGACGATTGCGTTTCCGCTGCGGTCCGCGCCATGCGACTCCCGGCCTCGCCAGACGCGGCTGTACAGCATGAAAAACCTTGCAACTCGCGCACTGCGGTCCGGACGTTTGGGGCCGGGCCCGTCTGGCATTGCGGCGGCCGGTCATCGGGGGCGGCGCGCGCGGTCCAGCGCGGACAGCGCCGTCTCGTCCGCCGTGGGCAGCGTGTGCAGGTAGCGCTCTGTGGTGGCGATGCTCGCATGGCCCAGCCGTTCCTTGACCACGTGCAGGTCGGCGTCGCCAGCCACCAGGCATGCGCGCATCTGAGGTCGTGCATGCGGACCGTTCCTTGCAGACCAGCTGCGGTGACGGCCTTTTTCCAGACCCGGCGGCTGAACCAGTCAGGGGACAGATAACCGTCGCTGTCAACCCTGCGCGGGGTGCTGCCGCCGTCCGCGCCGACGGTCCGGCGCTGAGCCCGGTATGCCGCGAACACTGACCGGCACAGCTCGCAGCGCCATCCGCCAGCGGGCCGGCTGTTCTCCACGATGTTCTCCGGTCTGGTCCTGTGGGACGGGTGGATGGGTCAGGCCGCGCGCGGTGGGCTGTTGGCAGTTGTGGTTCAACTGCTCCCACGCCTTCTGCCAGGGCCGGCCGGTCGGCAGGTGCAGGGTCAGCCGTCGGGCGCAGCGGGCGAGCCGGCCCGGGACGTTGATGAGTTGGGTGCGGATCGTCCCGGTCGTCGCGCAAGCGTGGAAGACAGACGCGAGGGTGCCGGCGGCTCGGGTGAGGTTGAAGGCGATGGCGGCGCAAACCAGCCAAGCACTGTTGGCCCAGACGTGCCCAGAGGGTGGGTGGGCCAGCGGTCCGTTGTTCAGGTCGGCGATGATCTGCTCGACGATCGCGTGCGCCCGGTGTGCCTTTTCGGCCGCCAGCATCGGTAGCGGGCTGTTGGTGAACACGGCGTGGTAGCGGTAGGCGGTGAACAACTCGCTTTGGTTGTCGGGGTTCATGTCTTTCACGCCGTGCACGATGAGCTTGGCCTTGATGTGTTTGGTCTTGGGCTTGGAGGTGAACGCGGTGTAGTCGATCTCGGCGACGTCGGCGTCGCTGATCCAGCGCTGGGAGTCCTCGTCGAAGATCGCGTCAGTGTAGGTGATCGTCGTCCACGCGTCGTTGCTGATCGTTGAGATGGCCTCGCGGACAGCCTTGTCCGGCCGGGCGGTGATCGAGAAGCACGCGCCTTGGCGCAGCGCGGCGGCGATGAAGTCGTGGCCGTAGTAGGCCGAGTCCGCCTGCAGCACCAGCACCCCGCTGGCGCCCGCCTTCCTGGCCGTGATCAGCGCGTCGGTGACGAACCGGTGGGCGCCGCGGGCGGAGTTCGTCGAGCCTTTGCGTAGCCGAGCGGCGGCGATCACCGGCGCCGAAGCAGGCGTCGGTGACGATCGCGAGCAGCGCGTTCAGTCCCTTCACACCGGTGTAGCCGCGGCCAGCGCCCTGCTTGGCGTAACCGTAGGTCTGCTTGAGGGTGTCATCGACGTCGACATAGGCCAGCTCGGCGGCGCCGGACAGCAGCGGCACCTGCCCGGCCAGGGTGACCAGCAGCCGGGACGCGACCGCGTCGAGCTGCCGGATGTGGCCGAACGTGAACGAGCGCAGAAAGTCCCGAGCGTGGACGGCGCCCGCACCCCGGTGAACAGCCGCTTCATCGCGCCGTGCCGCAACAACGCCATGTCATCGATGGAGTCTGCGCCGGCGCCCCTCGCGGCGACCAGGGCCGGGATCTTCAGGTGCGGGTTAACGCCCCCGGGCTGGCCCAGGTCGACGTGCTCAGCGACCAGCTCCTGTAAGCCGGCCCGCTCAGCCAACTGCAGCACCGGCGCCAGCCCCGCACACGACACCCGCTTCGGGTCATCGAACACGGCCGTAGAGTCGTGACAGACTCGCATCTCGCGGGTGCCCTTCTCTATGCGGTCAATCGGTTCCCTAGACAAGATCGATTCTCCCGCAGCAGAAGGGCAGTCCGTCGTTACGACTCGCCTCAACACGAGGTGCAAAACGGTGGATCCCTGGGCTAAGGCCTCGTTCCTCAAGGTGCGCCGCGATCCGCCCGCATACCGCATCGCTGAGCTTGAACCGTCGCAACAGCTGGCTCTTCGGATACGGCTTGACCAGGAACAGTCCGCCAGTCGGGTGGAACTTCGGGTCGAGCATCACCACCGCCCGGTTGACCGTCAGGATCCACGACGTGGGGTCGAGGTCACCGGACCGCAGCTCGGTGAGCCCCCCCCGCGCAGCCCCGACTGGATGGCCGTCTCAACCAGCAACTGGCTCTGTGGGTCCGTCAGCGAGGCGTAGATCTCGTTGAACTGCGCCGGCGTCACGATCCTGAACTCTTTGCGCGGCACCATCGAGGTCTTCACCCCCCGGCACGGGTGCACCTGCACGAGCGCGTCGTTCAGGGCGGTGGTGAAGATTGCCGCCAGCACGATCTTGGTGTGCCGGATCGTCGCGGGGTAGACGCGGGAGGGCGCCCCGCGCGAGTCGTAGGTCGACATCCCTGGCGGTAGGGATGCCGCAGCCGACGGGCCACGTTCACGCGCCGGCTACCGCCAGCACAGTTCGCACCACCGGCCGGGAGGCGGGAGACGACTGGCACACTCCACACCTATGACCACGAGTGCGGCTGCCCCGACCACCACGCTGCTGACCGACCTGACCGAGCAGGCGCTGCTGCGGCAGCGGCCGACGCGGGAGCAGGCATTGGCGCTGCTGGGAACCGAGGATGACGAGCTGCTGGACGTCGTGGCCGCCGCGAGCCAAGTACGCCGCCGGTTCTTCGGCCGTCGCGTCAAGCTGAACCTGATCGTCAACATGAAGAGCGGTCTGTGCCCGGAGGACTGCACGTACTGCCCCCAACGGCTCGGGTCGGCGGCGGACGTCCTCAAGTACTCTTGGATCACGCCGGACGCTGTGGCCGAGACCGCCGACCGCGCGGTGTGCGGCGGCGCGAAGCGCGTGTGCCTAGTCGCCAGCGGTCGGGGGCCCAGTGACTGCGACATCACCCGCGTCACGGACACCATCGGCGCCATCAAGCAGCGCCAGCCCGACGTCGAGGTCTGCGTCTGCCTCGGCCTACTCAAGCCCGACCAGGCGGAGCGGCTGCGCGACGCGGGTGCCCTCGCCTACAACCACAACCTCAACACCAGCGAGGAGCAGTACGGCGAGATCTGCTCCACCCACAGCTACGCCGACCGGGTCGACACGGTGCAGCGGGCCGCGGCCGCCGGCCTGTCACCGTGCTCCGGCGCGATCTTCGGGATGGGCGAGACCGACGAGGACGTCGTTGGTCTTGCCCTGCGGCTGCGCGAGCTGGACCCGGACTCCGTGCCCATCAACTTCCTTATCCCGTTCAAGGGGACCCCGCTCGGCGGGGTCTGGCAGCTCACCCCGCAGCGCTGCCTGCGGATCCTCGCGCTGTTCCGCTTCACCTTCCCCGACGTCGAGGTCCGGCTCGCGGGCGGCCGGGAGATCCACCTGCGGAGCCTGCAGCCGCTCGCGCTGCACCTTGCCAACTCCATGTTCCTGGGCGACTACCTCACGAGCGAGGGGCAGGCCGGCGCGGACGACCTGCAGATGATCGCCGACGCGGGACTGGTCGTGGAGGGCGCAGACGAGCAGACCCTGCCGAACGCGCGGCACGACCTCGTGGTGCTGCGCCGTCGCGGTCCCGGCACCTCGGTCCCGGCCAACGCCTGAGCTCTCAGGCTAACCGGGCTCGTCGCCGGCCACTGGTCCTGCTCGAGGGGAAAGGCAACCCATAGTGGCTGTCCCGTCCGTCGAGTGTTAGGACACCGCAGACGCTCCTGGTCAGCGCTCCACCACTCCCGCCCCGGCCGGCCCCGCGTCTGAGGCGTCCAAGGACTTCCTGAACATGCGGTACGCGAGACCTGTTGCGCTTCGCGTACGTGCTGACGGGCGACCCGCACCTCACGGTGGACCTGGGTGAACAGCGGCTTCAACCGCGCCCAACGCCTGGTCAGACAACACTTGCAGGTAGGGGCCGACATTCAGCCCTTCATCCCCCAAGGTCCGGGAGAAGCGCCCCAGGACGTCTGACGCAGCCAGCTAGCCCCGGCCTTTCAGTAGGGCTCGACTCTGCGCGCGGATGATCTAGAAGTCAGGATCTCGTTGTGGGGGCAGCGCTGAGTGCCGGCGCTGGGTCCGGTGTCTTCGTGGTCCGTCGGGGGTC
>JAABVA010000313.1_pt1 | contig 63157 bp, 58 predicted proteins | sample 5560331 | NCBI WGS metagenome assembly JAABVA01 (sample SAMN12812661, study PRJNA571458) | rock metagenome | isolation source: Antarctica rocks | place: Antarctica: Victoria Land, Mt New Zealand sud | collected 2016-01-07
ATACTTACCGCTTCAACCGCCACAAGATGAAAGAAGGCATTTTTGAAAACCTTATGGTCAGAATGGTAGAAAAGCCACCACACACCTATAAAATGATTATCAACTAAACGCCTATTTCAATAAATTTTTTAAATAATCAGTGCTATCCATATAATTTACAGTGGTAGGAAGGTAACTTTTAAAACAATAATTAAAATGCAAAAATATAAAAATAAACTAATCAGACAGGTTTTTATAAAGTTGCAGCAGGGTAAAAAATGGCTAAATACTTTATCTGAAAAGTTTTTTGCAAATTTTAATCAAATAGAATTAAACAATAAATTTAACTTTGGCCAAATTTATTATCAGCTAAAATGAAAAAACATGCAGTATTGCTGTTATATATTTTAAAGTTGTAGTTTGATTAGTAATGGATAAGAGTACTAAACTTAAGGTTTATTATGATAATTGCATTTTTACACTTCAAGAAATTGGTGGTATTAGTATCGTATTTGGTGAAATAATTAAACGTTTATTAAAGGACAAAAGCCTATCGTTGGAAGTTATACTTAATGGCAACGATTACAGTAATATAATATTTAATGATTTCATATCAGAGGTGAATACAAGTACAGAAATTAAAATCAACAAAAAAATATTGCCTTTTTTTCCGTTAATGAAAGTATTGCCATCCGGTTCAATTTATCACTCTACTTACAATCGCTATTCATTCCAAAGCAATATTAAAAGAATCATTACTATTCATGATTTAGGCTATGAAAAGGGAATAATGAGGGCAGGCATTAAAAGATGGGTTCACTTAGTGTTTAAAAAAATTGCTATCAGACGCGCCAATGCGATAATTTGCGTATCGCAAAATACGAGGGACGATCTGGAACATTATTATTCTGGTATTTTACATGATAAACTAATTAAAGTAATTTATAACGGGCTATCTGAAGAATATTTTTCGGCAGTAAACACTGCTGACTTCAATAAAAACGTAAAATATATATTATATGTTGGATCCAGGCATGCCTATAAAAACTTTGATAAAGTGGTAGTGGCTGTTAGTGAAATGAAAGGTTTTGAGCTTTTTATTTGCGGAGGGGGACAATTAAATACCGAAGAAATAAATTTATTAAACAAATATGTTGATGGCAGGTATTCATCGCATATTAATATAACTAATGATGAGTTAAAAAACTTATATGCAAATGCGTTTTGTTTGGTATATCCATCATCATATGAAGGTTTTGGATTGCCTGTATTAGAAGCAATGGCATGTGGCTGCCCTGTAATAGCATGTGATAATTCAAGTATTCCGGAAATTGCCGGGAATGCTGCTGTTTTGATTCCCGAAGCTAAAGTAAGCGCTATAAAAGAAGCTGTTGCAAACTTATTAAATGATACGTTAAGATTATCCCTGATTGAACTTGGAAAAATTAATGCAGGAAAATTTTCATGGGGTACAACAGCAGCCGAAACTTCACTATTATATAAACAAATCAGTAGCACCTGATACAATTTTAATTAAGGGCCTTTTTAAATTTTATTCAACAGCAAATTTTGTATGCTTCTTTTATCACATAAAAAAAGGAAATTGTATATGTCCTTGTATCGTTGCATAAGCCATGGATAAACAGAAAATAAAAGTTTATACAGCAAGCAGTGTAGGGATTGACTATTTTTTCTTTTTAGGCAAAACTATTGAGAATGCAGGATATGAGGTAGAACCACTGTATTTTCTATCTGAAACAAAGTACCGTAAACTTGCAAAAAGTTCAGGATTTAAAAAGGTATGGTTAAGGATACAAATGTATTTATTATACCCTTTGTTTTTAATTTATAAAGGTTTAACAAGCAGGAACAATAGTATTTTTGTTATATCAAGTAATACATTCTATGCTCCTTATTTAATAAAAATGATAGTTAAATTTAAAAATGGCAAAGTGATACACATGCTATATGACTTATTTCCGGACGCTATTGAAATTGCGGGGTCGATAGAAGTTAACTCAATAAAATCAAGATTAATTGGTGTAATAACAAAGTTAAACCAGCAACAATGTAATGCAACTGTATATTTAGGTGATTTTTTGAAAATACATGCAGAAAACAGATGGGGAAAAGCTTCTGATTCCAAGACAATAGATATCTCTACGGACCTGTCTTTATATCCTGCAAACTATAATAAAGACTTAAATAATAGAAAACTCATAGTACATTATGGTGGCCAGTTGGGGCATTTGCATGATGTAGTTTCAATAATTGAATCTGTGAAATATATTTGTAATTCAGATATTTCTTCATTAGTTGAATTTAATTTTTATGTAAGCGGAGCGCAAGTTAAGCTCCTGGAAACATCACTTAAGGGCTATCCTGTTAAAATTATATCGTCAGTTCCAAGTAATCAGTGGAGAGAGGATATTGGTAATTTCCATATCGGATTAGTTTCGTTAACCCCCGGTGGCGCAACTGTTTGTTTGCCAAGTAAAACGTATGCAATGATGGCTGGCGGACTGGCTATAATTTGTATTTGCCCTCAATGGTCTGATCTTGCCGCTCTGATAAGTAGTTTAAATTCCGGATGGATTATTAATAATTCTAAATATTTTAATAGAGAAGACCTTTATAATGGAAATTATCTGGACAATATAAAAGATAAAAGGAATATTAATGATATAGCTATGGATTTTTATAAATTAATAAAGCAAATTTTAAACGATCGGGTTAATTTGGACGAAAAGAAAGAAAATGCCTTTCATGGTGTGAGAAAACATTATAATATTCATACTCTTAGTAAGAAATGGAATGAAATAATTCAAGATGTCAAACAATAAGAATATAGTTTTAACTGGGGCAACCGGCTTTGTTGGTAAAAATCTTATTAGTTCTTTTAACAGCACTTTATTTAAAATCAGCCCGCTTAAACGGGAGGCGTTGACCGGGAACTTAAAGTTGGATATTGATACAAATATTATCATTCATCTTGCCGGTAAAGCTCATGATCTAAAAAATGTATCTAATCCGAATGAATACTATCAGGTTAATTACGAACTGACAAAATCGCTATATGATGCCTTTCTTAATTCTAATGCTACAAAATTTGTTTTCATAAGTTCTGTTAAGGCTGCGGCTGATCATGTAGATGGGATACTTACAGAAAATATTATTCCTAATCCTCAAACATTTTACGGTAAATCCAAGTTAATGGCAGAACAATACATCCAAAGCCAGCCATTGTCAGAAGGAAAATCTTATTACATTCTTCGTCCTTGTATGGTTCATGGACCGGGAAACAAAGGAAACCTAAATTTGCTTTACCAATTGGTTAGAAAAGGCGTTCCTTATCCTTTAGCCGGATTTCATAACAAAAGGTCTTTTTTAAGTATGGAAAATTTGTGCTTTATTATTAAAGAGCTGATCACCAGAGATGATATAGCAAGTGGTATATATCAGGTGGCAGATGATGAACCTTTATCTACCAGCGAAGTAGTATCCATATTAGCTGCATCCTTAAATAAAAAACCACGTCTTTGGAATATTTCACCACGCTTAATTACTTTCTTTGCAAGGGCTGGGGATGCCCTTCATCTTCCATTAACTACAGAACGGCTGGCTAAACTAACGGAAAGTTATCTGGTGAGCAATGCAAAAATAAAAGCGGCCATCGGCAAGCCCTTACCATTAGATGCAAAAGAAGGTTTGGCTATTACAGCATCTTCATTTGCAATGGCCTGAAAAACTGTTGAAACAAATTCTCAAAATCAATAATGCTTCTTTTATGCCTTTAAAATGTGTGTCTGGATTTTGTACCGATAAAAGAAGTATCTAATTTTACTGTTTTTAATAAGGTAAAAGAAGCATCTAAAATAAATGGAACAGCATTTAAGCAAGCGCTAAAACTACAATGCATCTATACTTGCCCATACTTTTTTTCATTGTCCTCTTCCTTGCAGAACTGCTGTACTTCCGCATAGCCAATCATTACAACATCATTGATAAACCCAACCACCGCAGTTCACACACGCAAATTACGATCAGGGGCGGCGGCATTATCTTCACCATTGGGTTGCTCTTGTATTCCATTTATACAGGTTTCATTTATCCGTATTTCCTAATTGGGCTTGTAGCTATCAGCACGATTAGCTTTGTTGATGATGTAAAACCTGCAAGCAACAAAGTGCGAATCCTGGTTCATCTTTTAGCGGTAACGCTGATGTTTTACCAATTAGATATGTTCGTGCTTCCGTTTTATTGGATTTTACTGGCTTTGATCTTTGCGATAGGAGCCATAAATGCCATTAATTTTATGGATGGGGTCAATGGCATTACAGGAGGGTATGGATTAGTAACGTTAGGAACGCTTTATTATATCAATTCATCCCTTACGCGGTTTACCTCTAATAACTTATTGCTTATTGCCATATTAGCCGTATTGGTTTTCAACTTTTTCAATTTCAGGACAAAAGCTAAATGCTTTGCCGGTGATGTGGGTAGCGTAAGCCTTGCCTTTATTATATTGTTCTTCTTGCTATCTTTGATTATCAAGACAAAAAACCCTTACTATTTTATATTGTTGTTGGTTTATGGATTAGATACGTTTACAACGATTATGTTTAGATTAATAAGGCGCGAAAATATATTTGAAGCTCATCGGCATCACTTTTATCAATATCTGGCTAATGAAAAAAAAATACCTCATCTGCTGGTTGCAGGCTTGTATATGTTTGTTCAAATAATCGTGAATACGATGTTGATAACTTTTTTAACTGCATCTGATTTTAATTTAGCTTTGTCGGTTACTATAGCAACAATGATATTTATTTTGATCCGTTTATTTATGGAAGGGCCAAAAAGATTATTTCATGCAACAGAATAACCTTTTTTTACGTATAACTATAAAAATACAATGAATAGGTTTATTGCATTTAATTTAATATAAATTTACACGCTGTTCAATTAAGTATTTAAAACGTTTATGGAGAAATCGTCTGAATACAAAAAGCAATAATGCTTCTTTTAGCATTATAAAATATGTATAATGTGCTATAAGCTATTATCCGGTAATAACAGTTTTTAAGGCATAAAAGAAGTATCAAAAATATATTAGATGATTTACAAACAATTACTTAAAATCCCTCATAGTTTCATTATAAGCATAAACACCTTTTTCATGTAAAAATTTAACAGTGGTTCAATTCCGGTTCTTACGCTCAAACAAATGACTACATCTAAATTATTCAATCACATTAATATAGTACCACGCTGGATTATTTTTACGCTCGACTTATTGATCTGCTTACTGTCTATGACAGTTGCCTATATAATTAAATATAATTTTGACTTCTCCAGATTAAACTATATCCAATTCAGTCAGAATGTACTAATTATATTTGGCATCAGCATAATTGTATTTTTTGCTGTAAAGACTTATTCAGGCATTATCAGGTACACTAGCGCACAGGACTCTTTCAGGATCTTATCAGCTGTATTGATTAGTAACGGCGCATTTTTTATAATCAATCTGCTTTCTTTGGCATTTGCCAGGCAACCTTTTATTTCAAACAGCACATTGGCCATCAATGCTTTAGCCTGCTTTATATTAATGGTTACCTATAGGGTTTTAGTGAAATATTTTTTTCTGTATATAAAAAACTTAAAGTTAGATAAGATAAGAGTTATTATTTATGGTGCAGGGCAAGCGGGCGTAGCTGCAAAAAGAACATTTGACCATGATTATAAGGTTAATAAAAATATCATTGCCTTTGTGGATGATGACCAAAGAAAGGTGGGAAAAACAATTGATGGGATTAAGATATTAGATGCTAATGATTTAGCAACACTGATAGAAGAACATGAGGTGGACGAAATTATTTTTGCTTCCTATAAAATACCATTGGAGCGAAAAAACAATATAGTTGATACTTGTCTTGAAAACGATATTAAAGTATTAAATATTCCTCCGCATAATGTATGGCCAAGCGGAAAATTGCAGCCAACACAAATCCAGAAAATTAATATAGAAGACCTTTTAAACAGAAAATCCATTCAAATTGATATAACTGCCATCCAGAATGAATTGAAAGGAAAAAGGATATTAATAACGGGTGCAGCCGGTTCTATCGGCAGTGAAATTGTAAGGCAATTATTGAAGTTTGATACCGGATTAATCATTCTCTGTGATCAATCTGAAACAGCCTTGCATCACCTGTACCTTGAAATTGAAGATAAGCATGCCAATACAAACTTTCATGCGTTTGTTGGCGATGTAAAGGATGAAAACAGAATGTGTCATTTATTTGAGACTTACAAGCCTCATTATGTATATCATGCTGCTGCTTATAAGCACGTTCCTTTAATGGAAGATAATGCTTCCGAAGCGATTAAAACAAACGTATTGGGCACCAAAACCATAGCAGACCTTTCGGTTAAATATGGAGTACAAAAGTTTGTAATGATATCTACGGACAAGGCTGTGAACCCAACAAATGTGATGGGCGCATCAAAAAGAATTGCCGAAATTTATGTGCAGTCTTTAAACAAATCAATTAACAGTAAGGACTTTCGTTTCAGCAATGGTTTAAGTCAGTTAAATCATACCAGGCCAGTTACCAGGTTCATTACCACGCGTTTTGGTAACGTGCTGGGTTCCAATGGTTCGGTTATACCCAGGTTTAAGGAACAGATAGAAAAGGGCGGCCCGGTTACCGTAACGCATCCTGAAATAACCCGATATTTTATGACCATTCCCGAAGCATGCAGGTTAGTTTTAGAGGCGGGCTGCATGGGCAATGGCGGGGAGATTTATATTTTTGATATGGGTAAGTCTGTAAAAATTATTGAGTTAGCTAAGCGAATGATTCGTTTGGCTGGATTGATTCCTAATCAAGACATTAAAATCGAATTTTCAGGGTTAAGGCCGGGTGAAAAATTGTTTGAGGAATTACTGAATGACAATGAAAATACCATGCCTACACATCATGAAAAGATCATGATTGGAAAAGTTAGAGAGTATTTGTTTAACGAAGTTGAAAGCAATATATATACCTTAATTAATCATGCAAAAAATAATGACAATTTGCAGGTTGTAAAAGCGATGAAACAAATTGTGCAAGAATTCAAAAGCAAAAACTCTGTTTTTGAGGAGTTAGACCTTGAATCAAAAAGTAGATAAATGATAAAAAAACTACTTTCTATAATTCCGTTCATTCTTATTATTTCCTGCAAAAAAAATGTTCGCAGCGAAATGGAAGTTTATACTAATACTTTTGAAACAGGTAACTTATCTAATATTCAAAATGGAGTAATCAGTCAGTTTGATGGTTCCACGGTATTGGGGCAATACAACAATGGTAACTTTATTTTGACGGTAAACACTTTGCCTAAGCATGACTTGGTTACCATTTCTTTTGATTTATACATTCACGACAACTGGGAAGGTGATAAATTAGCACCAGATGGACCAGATATTTGGGAAATGCTTGTGGATGGCAATCCATATATCAACACTACATTTTCAAATGAGCAATGCGGCGTTGGCGTATTTTGCCCTCCGCAGGCTTATCCTTCCGATTATCCAAACAGTAATCACAATCCAAGGGCTGGTGCTTACAGAACTGATTTGCCTGGAGCTTGCAGTCAAAAAAATAGTGCTAACGGAACAACGATGTATAAAATTGAAAAAACTTTCAAGCATTCCAGCAGTGCGTTGGTATTGGAGTGTCTGGATAAATTGGTTCAAACAAATACCACAGATCCGAAATGTGATGAAAGTTGGTCTGTAGATAATATCAACATAAAAGCAATCACCTTGTGAGAATTATAAAGCTGATCGGGATAGTTGCATTAATAATTTTTGCAGAATTAAAAAGTTTTGCACAATCATTGCCTGTTGGGACGAATGCTGTAGAAGATTATTTCAGAAGGGAACAACTATTGGGAAACACAGATTCAAGCGTTTCTTTTACTGTTCGCCCGTTGTTCCCCAATTTCATAAAAAAAGGGAAAGCCACTTTTTATCCGGATAGCACCGAAAAGCGCTACAATCTCTTCAAAACAAACAGTTCACGGCAATCGGCCAACAAAAAGCTGAAAGTGCTTCTTTTACCACTAAATTTTCAAACTCAAATTAATTCAGATCATCCTTATGGCTGGAATGATGGCTCGATGATCCCGGCAAAAGGTCTTCAAACTTTAATGAGTGCAGGGATTTTTGCACAATATGGACCTTTAACGATACAATTTAAACCTGAGTTGGTTATTGCTGAAAATGCCACGTTTGATACTTTTAATAAAAACCAGTATGATGTAATATTTGCCCGTTATTACGATATCTACAATAATATTGATGCACCCGTAAGGTTTGGTACAGCCATTTATGGAATGGCTTACTGGGGCCAAAGCAGCATCAGGTTAAACTTTAAATCTTTATCTTTTGGTTTATCTACTGAAAACCTATGGTGGGGACCGGGCATCAGAAATTCACTATTGATGAGTAATTCTGCGCCCGGATTTAAACATTTAACGTTAAATACATTAAAGCCTTTAAAAACACCGATCGGTTCTTTTGAAGGGCAGTTAATTGCCGGGCGATTGGAGAATTCTGGTTATCCGCCTTTAGAGCCTGATCATAGTTTTTTTGAGACTAATTTATATGTTCCCAAGCCAAATGATTGGCGGTATTTAGCCGGAATAATCATTACTTGGCAGCCAAAATGGGTTCCGGGATTGTTTTTGGGGTTTGATCAAAGTTCGCAAACCTACGGAAAGGATCTAAGCGGATTAAAAGGTTATTTGCCAATTTTTTCATCGATAAAAACAGTATCTGCCCCGGATCAGGCAATCAACAAACAGGATCAGCGGAGCTCTGTATTTATGCGCTGGCTTTGGGCGAAGGAACATGCTGAAATTTACTTTGAATTTGGCCATAATAATTCTACAAGCGATTTCACTCAAACATTGCTGTTACCGGATCAGTCACGCGCTTACATTTGGGGACTTCGGAAAATGCTGCCTTTCCGTAAATCCCGGAATGAAAATATTATGATCGGTGTTGAGGTTACCCAGCTTCAGGAAACTTCAATCAGTAAAATTTTACAGGGTTACGAATGGTATGTAAGCAAAAGCATCCGGCAGGGTTATACCAATAGAGGAGAGGTTTTGGGGGCTGGAATCGGGCCGGGCGCTAACTTGCAATCTTTGGATGTAAGCTGGGTAAAAGGATTGAAAAGGTTGGGCATACAACTAGAACGATATGTTCATAACAACGACTATTATTATTATGCATTTTCTGACAGCCAAAATTATTCACAACATTGGGTGGATTTGAGCTTGGCTGCAAATGGGGAATGGAATTATAAAAATTTGATTTTTAATGCGAAGATCCAAGGCATTCAATCATTGGATTATCAGTGGGCTTTAAAAGAAAAGGGTAACGACCCTTTTTTTAAAAACCAGATAAATAAATTTAATTTGCAAATACAGGCAGGTGTTACTTACAGGTTTTAAGAATTCGAAACTATACTTCTTTTATGCCCTTAAAAATGTTGTTATGCAATTAGCTGTCAACAATTACCTATCAGCAATGAACCATAAAGTTTTTAATAGGATAAAAGAAGCATTGCTGCTGAATCAATACAAACAGGCGCTTAAAAAATGAGAAAAATATTTACCATTATAATTGTTGTTGCCTTTACTTCCATCCTCGCCGGAAGAAAAGCGGGCGCACAATCACTTCCTGTTGGCACACCTGTTTTGGATGATTATTACAGAAGATCACAATTATTGGGAAAAGTGGATTCAAACCTGTCTTTCACCATTCGTCCTCTTTTTCCGGCTTCTTCCTCAAAAATCCATGATGTTTATGACCCGGATAGTACTTTAAAAAAAGATCACTGGGTATCAACTGGTCCGCTTTCTTTTGCTAAAGGCTGGGGCACATTTCAGATTTTACCTTTAACCTGGCAGCAGCAATATAATTCTGACCATCCTTATGGTTGGAATGATGGTGCCATGATCCCGGCCAAAGGATACCAAACCATGATAAGCGGTGGTTTCTACGCAAGGTTCGGGCCTTTGAGTATTCAGTTGAGGCCGGAATACGTTTATGCAGTCAACCCGCAGTTTAATGGCTATGCTGCCGGACACTCCGATCAAGATTTAGTTAATTATTACAATTATCATAATTTAATTGATGCTCCTGAAAGGTACGGCAACAGTGCTTATAACAAAGCCTTTTGGGGACAAAGCAGCATCAGGTTGACTTTCGGGCCGGTATCTGCAGGACTATCGAACGAAAATATCTGGTGGGGGCCGGGTATCCGTAATGCTTTAATCCTAAGCAATCATGCGCCCGGTTTTAAGCATATCACACTGAATACCGTTCGTCCGATAAAAACATACATTGGTTCTTTTGAAGGACAGATCATTGCCGGGCGCTTGGATGGTTCAGGATTGCCGCCCCTCGCAGTTACTACTTTATCAGACGGAACAAATCTGTTCACAGTCAAAAGAGACGATTGGCGTTATTTTACCGGGTTCAATATTAATTATCATCCCAAATGGATTCGGGGAATGACTTTGGGTTTAACCAGGACCTTTGATGCTTATGAAGAAGATGTTAAAGGCTTTAGTGGTTACGTACCTTTCTTTGTGGCTTATCAAAAAGTAATTTCAGGAATCAATGGTGATCCCTTTCCACGTGATCAATATACATCATTATATGCCCGTTGGTTGTTTACTAAAGCACAAGCAGAAGTTTATTTTGAATATGGTCTAAATGATAACTCTTATAATTTAAGAGATTTTATCGGCTCGCCGGATCATTCGCGTGCTTACCTGTTCGGCTTTAGAAAAATGCTTCTTTTACCGGGTAAAATTAATCAGCATATCTTGTTTAGTGCAGAGGTCACGCAGCTTTCACAAACGCCTGACCGATTGGTAAGGGATGCAGGCGGGTGGTATGTACATTATCAAGTAAGAGAAGGTCAAACAAATGAAGGTCAGGTTTTGGGTGCCGGAACGGGGTCTGGTGGAAATTTACAATCAATGGATGTAAGCTGGATTTCAGGTTTAAAAAAACTTGGCATCGGGCTGGAGCGTTATGAGCACAATGTTGATTTTTACAGAAATGCTTTCCCCGACATCAACGGCAATAGCCGAAAATGGGTGGACTTTGCATTTGCATTGCAGGGCGAATGGAACTACAAGAATCTGATGTTTAATGCCAAGTTGCAGGAGATTAAATCTTTAAATTACGAATGGGTCTTAAAGGATTATGATCCCTCAAAATATTATATCCCACATAATGACGTATATAATTTCCACGGAGAATTAGGCATAACGTTTAGGTTTTAACCGTTTTTCGGGATAGCAGCACGTAAAAACTGAATAATATTACTGAAAGAAGCATTCCGCTAAGTATCGCTATTGAATATTTAAGCTTGTTTTTCTTCAATGGCAATTCCGGCTCATCCACAATTTGAACCGTTGGGGTTTCCTGTGCCAGCATAGTTTTGCTTGATTCTAAGTTTTTAACCGTTTCAGAAAAAATTGTGGTCAATACAATTTTGTCGCGCTGCTTCACCTCAATATCGGCATTGGCAGTTGTATAAGCCGGGTTCAGGTCTAAAAGGCTTTGGTTGGCAGCCGATGCAGCATAAGTTTTACGGTTTAGTATCTGCCCGATACTGTCTGCACGGTGCTGCAAACGTTCTACATTGTTCCTCAACCTTTTGGTTTTGGTACTGATGAAAAAATCAGTGGATTGTTTAATCATCCGGGTACAAAATAATTGAGCCAGCTTTTCATCTTTCATCGTGGTGTTCACTTCAAAAAAACCCAGCTTTTTATCAGTTTTTGCTATCCCGAATTCCCCTGATAAAATAAGGGTTGTCATCTCATGCAGCAAACTATCCTGGATCCTGGTATCGTGAATACCATGTAAAGGAAACCGGATGACCTTTCCGTCTGTACTGTATTTCAACCATTTTTTACTAAGCTTATTTACTGCTGCATACTTGTCTGCAAGGGTTTGCGAACTATCATAAGCTGTTAATAAAGTTTGCTGGATAAGTTTATGGCTTTTAATCAATTCCTGCACATTATCACCGGCCAATACACCGCTGGCACCGCCTAATCCATCCAGGTTAAAACCAAACTGGCCGGCCAAAGAAGCTAAACCGCCTGCACTTCCTCCCGATTTTGAATCATCTACCACAAAGGTTAACCGTGCGGTATAAGTAGGTTCCCATAACCAGGCAGTTAACGCGCCAAGTAACGCTCCAAGAATTAAAACAATACTCAATGTTTTTTTAAATCGAAAAATGTATTTCAAATCATTAAGCCGGTCCTGAAGCAGCTTTTTAAAAGAAAACTCAGGTTCGTAAGGATAAGGCAGGTTTTCCTGGTTCATTGTTATTTATGTAAAATCGCAAATAAACTTACCAAAGCAGTGAGGACAGGCGCAACAATAACTGCTAAATCACCAAAACCTACTTTAAATTTACTATCCGGGGTTTTCTCCGGGACTATAATTTTACTTCCGGGTTTTACAGAAGGATAATTTCGGAAGAACAAAAACCGCCTGACCGGTTTATTCAGGCCATTTGGATATTTAACATATGCTCCTTTTAACCGTGCATTTTCTCTGATTCCACCGGCCGCATTGGTATAATATTTAAACCTGTGATTTTCATAACTTACAAATTGCGGATTGTTTACTGCTCCGGAAACTTCTACATAAGAGATAACGCGTGGGACATAAACGCTGTCCCCCGGTAATAAAATAGTGTTTTTATGAATTTTCTGACCATTATTCGCGCCGCTAAAATCCAAGCTTAGTCGTACCCCTTTTCTATAAACTTGTGCATTTTCGAGCGAGCCGTAAGGCGTAATGCCGCCCGCTCTTTTTAAGAAATCCATTACTGTTTCATTTCTTGTTTGCACGGCGTAATCACCAGGAAATAAAACTTCACCTTTAACACTAACATTACCCAACGGACGATAGTTGACCAAACGCGGAATGTAAATATAATCCATCGGCTCCAACTCAATTTCCTGGTTTGTGCCGGATTTATTGTCCATATCTACCACAAAAGTAGTTACCAATTTATTCGCAACACTGTCAGATTCGTTCTTAATAATCCTGGATACTTCCACATGATGGTCAGCAGCTTCGTTGTCAAATCCGCCAGCCATTGCAATCACATCCGCCAAACTTATTCCTTTTCGGTAAGTAAAAACTGCCGGGTTCCGCACATAACCGTTAACTGTAATTTTTTGGTTTGGGGTGAATGAGCTTCGGTCTAAGATCAAAACAGAATCTTCCCGCAACAAGGGGATATCATTTTTGCCGTTGATAATATCATCTGGTTTAAAGGAAATTGAAGTCTTTTCCAGGTTCGGGAGTGTTCTTTTGATTAGTCCTCGTTCCATATAAGCTTCGGGTTTTAATCCCTGGGCAGTTTTTAAAAGAGAAGCTAAAGTAAAACCAGCGGTAAGCTCGTAAATCCCGGGCCTATATACAGCACCTTCCAAAATAATCCTGTTGGTATAACGATTGGTAATCGCACCAATTTGAACTAAATCGCCATTGTGCGGAATGAAATTTGAAAACAGGTTAGCCGGGACATCTTTCACTTCACGTTCCAATGTATTGATCTGGTCCACTTTTGCAATCCCTTTATAAGCAATATCGGTGTAACCACCGGCATATCTGATCAGATCATCCAGTTGCTCGTTTTCTTTCAATTCATAAATTGCCGGCCTTTTTACTTCGCCTGTTACACCAACGCGTTTTTTATAAACCGGTATCCTAATCACGTCCTGATCTTCCAAACGGATATTTCCATCCAATAATCCCTGCTGCAAAAAAGTATAAAAATCTACCCTTCTATAAACTTTGTTATTTCTGATCAGCTCAATACGTCTTAATGAACCATTGAAACTGGGGCCGCCGGAATTGTATAACGCATTAAATAAGGTGGATAAGGAGGAAAGCGTGTAGGAACCCGGCGTTTTCACCTCGCCTATAATCGTAATTTTAATACTTCTGGTGTTCCCCAAATTCACCGTTAAATTTGTTTGTCCTGAATTTAATGCCGGATAAACTTTCGTCATTTTAGCTTTGATTAAAGCCGTGGCCTGCTCAATTGTAAACCCGTTTACATATACAATCCCTGCATAAGGGATTTGCAGGTTTCCTTCCGGACTGACCTTGGATCGAACGCTGCTTTCGTTCAAACCAGTCAATAGCACAATTACTTCATCGCCAGGCCCTAAAACATAACCTTTTGGAGTTGCCACGCTAAAATTCGGTTCAAATTTGATTCCGGTTTGATTGAAAAAATCTGTACCATAAATATTAAGCACAGGCAGGGCAGCAGGAGCGGGTTGTGGCTGAGCGGATTTCGGGACAATAACGGTGTCGTTAATAGTTCTCGAAAAATCTATCTTTTGCTTTTCCGCTGAGGAGGATGCTTTGTTTACCACCTTTTTATTCAAGCCAAGCAATGTTACCCGGTTTTTCAATTCTTCTACTTCGCCGGGAGCCATTCCTTTTTGCGCCAGCAACTTGTAAGCGTCCTGCTCGGATATTCCTGAATCCTGTAATTTTTTCCAGGCCTGGGTAATTTGTTCATCGCTATATTGGCTTACTTTGATGTTTTGAATATTGCTCATAGACATCTCCTGAGCTACAGCTTGACTTGAAAAACCCAAAACCCAAATAAAAAAAATATAAAGGACGTAATGAAGACGCATGAAAAGAAATGAGGTTAAAATTAAAACATCGCTGCAAATCTAAAATATTAAAACGGTTTGAAGCTAAAGTTGGAAACGGTTAAATAAATAGAAATCATATTTGCAAGGCAGTTTTTTTAACGTCGGCAATATTCAAATTTTGTGGAAATTATTTTTAACATGCTTCTTTTATCACCATAAAATATAGTTTTTATTTAGAGCCTGTTTAAATTGATACAAGAAAAAATACCAATGCTTCTTTTACCCTATAAAAATTGGTGCCTGTATCAATTTAAATAAATCTAAAATTAAAGGCCTGCTATTTTTAAGTGATAAAAGAAGCATGGAAATCTTATTAAGCAAATTTTAAACAGGCTCTCAGATTTTACTGGCACTGATTTTTATGTGCTAAAAGAAGCATCCGGGTTTTAAAGGGAAGGAATAAGTTTTTGCAAGCCGGCAAAATGCTTTTCGTTATCAATCAACTGATGAATATGACGCTCGGCATTTTTGCCCATTTTCATAATTAGTTCTTCATCTGCAAATAACAGTTGGATCGCAGCAGACAATTGTTCGGCATTGCCTGGTTCAAACAATAACCCTGTTTTATTATCGATCACCATTTCCGGGATGGCGCCGATGGCGGAACCGATGACAGGTTTCCCCAAAGCCATTGCTTCTACAACAGTAAAACCCAAAACCTCGTACCATTCGGAAGCACAAACTAAAAATGCTGCCCCGTTGATTATTTGCAAGGTTTCTGCTTTGTTTTTTTTGCCCAAAAAACTAACATTGTTGAGCTGATTGGTTTGCTTGAAATGTTTTAATCCTTCTTCTTGTGTACCGTCGCCAATTATTTTAAGCTGAATGTTTGGACAAAGTTTCATCGCTTTCAACACCGTTTGTGCACCTTTTATCTTTTCAAGCCGGCCTGCAAAAACAATATATTTTTCTTCATCCGGATTTTGTGTTGATTTTGCAGCTTCAATTGCTGCATAATCATAACTATGATAAAGTTGTACCAATTTATCTTGAAAGAAGTTGAAAGCTTTAAATTTCTCATACAAAAAAACGGAAGGACAGATATAATGATCAACAAAAGCATAATAATTGAGATATTGATGCACATAGTTTTCCAAGGCTGCAACAGTGCTGGCCAAGTAAGATCCTTTTTTGCAAGTATGGGTGATACAATTATAAAAGGCACCGCCAAAACATTTTTCGCAAACCTGGCCATGACAGATGAAGGTACTTTCCGGGCAAATTGGCGTGTATTCGTGCAAAGTCCAGATGATGGGGATATTTTTCTTTTTTAAAATCTTTAAAATAGTTGGCGTAATATAATGATGGATAACATTGATGTGGGCAACATCTATTTTAACAACCGCTAAAAGCTTTTCCAGGTTTTTTTGGGCTTCAAAAGAGTAAATACTTTTTGTTACTACTTGTAAACCAGCTTTTAAGATTCGCTTGTTGAGTTTTTTATAATCAATGTTTTCAATAAAGTAATCCGAATAAGCAGAAGGATAATTCCGGTCATCTTTCATAGAAAACGGAATAACCTGATGCCCTTTTTGCCGGTACAAATTTGTTACGTTTTCTACATACGTCCAATCTCCTCCGCTTGGGTACCACGTCCAGTTAACAACAAGTATGTTCATTCAGTTAATTTTTTAATCAATAGCGAAGATTGCTCATTTTTCAGTTAAAAATAAAATAAACAAAAGCCAAAGATGCCCGTATAAATCACAAAATCGATACACTTTAAATTTATAAAAAGCAGTTTAAACAACAAGATACTTCTTTTACCGGGTAAAAACTGGAGTAGTTTTTTATGTTTATCTTGCACGTATCTAAACATAGTTTATAGTGATAAAAGAAGTATGGTGTTCAGTCTCTGATATTCCTAAGTATTAGCGGATATAAGATTAAAAGCTTTGATAAAAGTTTAGACTAATTAAATTAACTGTGTTTTAAAAAATATTCTGGTTTGTATCAAAAAAAGTTACTTTTGAGGTGGAGGCATAGCTATACAAATATCCTGCCCTCATCGGAAAAGCTGCCGGGGTCAATCAAGATAGCATTAACGTACTTATGAAGAAGAAAATTTACATTGCGGGTGCGGGTGGAATGTTGGGTGAAGCTTTTTACCGTATTTTTAAAGACGAATACGAAATTAAGTGTACTGATAAAGATGTAAATGAAAAATGGCTGAGCTTTTTGGATTTCAGGAATTTTGAAAAGTACAAAAAAGAAGTAGAGGATTTTAACCCGGATTATCTTTTTCATTTAGGTGCCTACACTGACCTTGAGTTTTGCGAACGCAACCTGGAGGATACTTATCTTACCAACACCACGTCTGTAGAAAATGCTGTTTTTATCGCTAATAATTTGAATATACCTTTGCTTTACATCAGCACTGCGGGAATATTTGACGGTAAAAAAGATTTTTATGACGATTGGGACGAGCCAAACCCACTTGGGCATTACGCACGTTCCAAATATATGGGCGAGCGGTATGTAAGAGAAAATGCAAAAAGATATATCATTTGCCGTGCAGGCTGGATGATGGGCGGCGGACCGGACAAAGACAAGAAATTTATCAACAAGATCATTAAGCAACTGGCAAACGGAAACCGCGATTTGCACATTGTGAATGACAAGGACGGCACACCCACTTTTACCGTTGATTTTGCAAAGAACGTAAAGTTGCTGATCGAAAAAGAGTACTGGGGCCTGTACAATTTGGTTTGTAACGGAGAAACGAACAGGATTAAAGTTGCCCAGGAGTTAGTAAAAATATTAGGGATGGAACATGAAGTTACGTTTCATGAAGTTACCTCCAGTTATTTTAAAGATACTTATTTTGCACCACGGCCGCCTTCAGAAAGGCTGATCAACAGGAAGCTAGAGCTGAGGAACATGAACATTATGAGGGATTGGAAAATTGCATTGAAAGAATATATTGATGATTATTACACAGATTATTTATTTGAAAAAATTTCTTCTGTAAAAGATTCCAATATAACTTCCTAATTCTATTCTTAGGCCATGCGTATCGCTGCTTTTGGTTTCCGGTCAATCCCTCCTGCAAAAGGTGCTGCCGGAGCAGATAAATTCGCCATTGAATTGTTTCCAAGATTGGTTGCCCGGGGCCATCAGGTTGTTGCTTACAACAGAAGATATGCTGATGTATTTGTGGATGTAAATGATTACAAAGGCGTAAAGATTAAAACAATCAAAACTACCAGTAAAAAAGGGTTTGATACTTTGTGGCATTCCTTCCGAAGCACTTTCGATATTATTTTTCATAACACTGCTGATGTTGTGCACATCCAAAACGGTGGAAACAGCATTTGGGCTTTGCCGCTGCGCTTGTTTGGAAAAAAAGTATTTATCAGCCAGGATGGTGTAGATTGGAAACGGGATAAATGGCCCTGGTACGGCAAATTGTATCTGAGGTTCTCCGCCTTTATCACCGCTCATTTGCCTAATGAAGTTATCTTTGATAATGTAATTGCCAAGAAGCTTTTTGAAGATAAATTCGGCAAGCAATTCAAGTTTATCCCTTTTGGAAGTGAGATCGAATCCTTTGAAGAAGATAGGGATGTACTGCAAAAAAACAATCTGCAAAAAGGGGGATATTACTTATTTATAGGCCGTTTTATCCCGGATAAAGGATTGCATTATTTAATCCCGGCGTTTATCAATTCCAAGACAAGCAAAAAATTAGTGATGATTGGTGGTTCGCCAAACCCTTCTCCTTACGAAAAACAATTGCAGGATATGGCCAATAGCCAGGTATTATTTCCAGGCTACATTTATGGCAATGAAGTAAATACATTGATCTCTAACGCTTATTGCTATATTCAACCTTCTGATGTAGAAGGGCTTTCGCCAATTGTATTGACTGTTATGGGTTTAAATGTGCCTTTGATTGTAAGCAATATTGAAGAGAATGAATACGCTGTCTTGGATACGGCGCGCATGTTTAAAAAAGGAAATATTGTATCTTTAACTGAAGAGATTAATTATTGCGAAGCGCATTATCCGGAAATGTTATCTCTTGCCAAAAAAGCCCAGCAACGTGCATTGAGTATTTTTAATTGGGAAAAGGTTGCAGATGAACATGTTGATGTTTTTTTAAATAGTTAAACAGCTTTCTTAAATACCTCCACTATTTGTAATGCTGTTTTTTGCCAGGAAAAATCTTTTAACCTTTTCTGTCCTTTTAGGATCATTTCTTTTTGCAATTCAGGATTATCCAATACTGTTTTTATGGCATAAAAAATGTCATCCAAATCAAATGGATTAAATGTTAAAACGGCATCACCGCCCACTTCCGGCAGGCAAGTATTGTCTGCTACCAGCACAGGCAAGTTATGTTCAAAAGCCTCCAGTATGGGTAAACCAAAACCCTCGTTTATGGATGGAAAAACATATATCAGTGCATTTTCATATAATTGCCCTACTTCCTGGTCGGTTAGATAGCCTGTGATGATTACTTCAGATTTAAGTCCGTTGGTTTCAATGGCATCTAAAATCAATCCCTGGTCATTTTCCAGTTTGTTTGCTGGTAGCGGGCCTGCAAGCACTAATTTTAAATCAGGATAACCAGTTTTTTTTATCTTGTTAAAGGCATAAATTAAAGTTATAATATTTTTCCTTTTAAACATTGACCCAACATGTAAGATGTAATTGGATGGCATAATATTAAAAGATTTTGTAATTGGGACCTGTTCATTAACATTTTTCTGATAACTTATTCTTTTAGGGCCGTCAGGTACTACTATTAATTTGTCAGTTGGGATTCCCATAAAATGTGCAATCTGCTTTTTTCCGTGAGAAGTTGCTGTAATAACGTATGGACATCTTCTTGCCCCTGGTGTAGTAGTGTTTTTATAAACCCATAGCCATAATTTCCCATATTGTTCTGGTGATTCAAAACAAAATGCATCATGAATTGAATGAATGGTTTTATAGCCCAAGTGTATAAAAGGAACGCAATTATCAACACAAAAAACAATATCGCATTTTTTAGACCAGGCTTTTACAGGTAAGACAACTTGTTTCCATATTTGATACCTTGCATGTTCAACCCACTTTAACAACTTGTTCCTACCTGTATAAATTGGAATAGAAGTATCCAGAAAATGAAATTGAATATCTTTGCCATCCATTTTTTTAAACTCCTTGCATAATTCTTCTAAGTAAGTTTTAATACCTGTTTTAGCTACTTTAAGATCACGCACATCTACTCCAATGGTTAGTGGTTTTGTCATATTAAATTCTTCACAGATTGATAAATCTTGTTGGGTTTTGGTAATTGCGGCCAATGTTGCATGTATAAATTTGACGCATTATTTAGAGTCTTTTAAATTTTGTCAGATTTATTTTCTATGCTTCTTTTATCACCTGAAAAATATAAAATTGTTCTGTAATTTTTATGGAACTTGTAACTGTAACTATAAATTTATAGGCATAAAAGAAGCATTATGGTTTTTTCTGACAGAGATATAAACAGACTCTTTTTATTCAGGCTTTTTATTGTAATTATTTATTTCTTCTGCGATCAATTTATCTAATACATCAAAAAAAGATTTGTTGTATTCCCACTTTAACAGGGTTTTGGCTTTAGTATTATCGCCATACATATCTTTAATATCTGTTGGCCTGAACAACGCAGGGTCTTCAACAAGTTTTTCCTTTTTTATATCAAAATACTCAAAAACATAATAAATAATATCTCTCAAAAAAACTGACTTTCCCGAGCATATCAGATAGTCATTTGCTTTGTTATGTTGCAGTGAAAGCCATATAGCCCTTACATAGTCGCCTGCAAAGCCAAAATCCCTTTTAATATCAATATTACCTACACTTAATACATTGGCATTGTTATTCTTAATGTCCAATGAAGTTTTTATAACCTTTTTAATGAAAAAGTTTGGGCTTCGCAAATAGGATTCATGGTTAAAAAGAATACCGTTTACACAGTGCACCCCATACGACTCCCGGTAGTTTATACCGATCCAATAACCTGAAGCCTTAGAAATAGCGTAAGGGCTTAAAGGATGTAAGGGTGTTGTTTCATTTACAGGCAAGGATTTTACATATCCGAACATTTCACTGCTAGATGCCTGGTACATTTTAGTATCAAGCTTTAATAACCTAATGCTTTCTAATATGTTTAGTACAGACTGTGTGTTATAATTAATTGTTCCGATAGGCTGCTCAAATGAAACGCTTACAGAACTTTGGGCGGCTAAATTATAAAACTCGTCAGGCTTATATTTTAAAAGGATTTTTATAATGCTTGAAAAATCCAATAAGTCGCATTCTTCTATTTTAATTTTATTATCAAGGTTTAAATATTTAAAACTCGAAGTATTTAAGTTGTTATAACTTCGGGTTAAACCAACAACTTTATAATTCTCATGTATCAATAATTGGGAAAGATATGCACCATCCTGCCCCGTAACCCCTGTTATAATTGCAGTCTTCATCGTAATAAAAAATTACATGTATTGTATTTGATTTTGCGGCCCGGCAAATAACTACTTTGAAAAATATTCATAAACCCAATAATTTGTCTTGATTAATTTTCTTCCCTGCTTTTGATCGCTTTTGCAGGCACACCGGCAACAATAGAATTTGCGGGTAAAGTTTTTGTGACCACACTTCCTGCCGCAATTACACAGCCGTCACCAATTGTTACACCTGCTAATATAGTTGCACCAGCACCTATCCAGCAATTATTGCCGATAAAAACAGCATTTTTGGTAACACCTTGTTCTTTTATGGTTAATCCCAAGTTAGAAAAGTTATGATTTTCTGAAAATATCTGAACATTTGGGCCCATAATTACATCGTTACCAATATATATGCCGCCTTGGCCAGCCAGGTAAGCCCGCGCACTGATCCCTGTTCTGCTGCCGATAGTAATGCCCGTACCTTTTTGGGCAACAATTCCGGTGCAAAACAAAATGGAATCCCTCGCAATAGAAACATCATCACCCAAAATTATACCCATGCTTGATAATGCGTTAATGCTTACGTTATCTTCCAATATTAAATTTTTCCCTGCTGAAAATTGATAGCCATGGCGTACTTTAACATTACTGCCTACGAAAATCAAACCAGAAGATTTTTTTAAAAATGGCTTCAAAAATAGCCCTCTTATAATTTGTTCTGACCGAACTGAAGTAATATTGAATAAATCTATAACTGAATAAGAACTTTCCCATTTGTAGTCAGGGTTGTTTTTTAGCTTTCTGATAAGTTTTTCAATAAACATTTTCAACAGGAGTTGATGCTGTTTTTGGCAGCATAATTATACTGATGAACAAGCCTGATAAAAACCAGTTCATATAAGAAATATAAGAAGATGATTCAACTTCTGAAGTTAATAAAGGGATGAAGAATCCAATTTTCAAAAGTAAAACTATCATGCAAATTTTTCTTTCTTTTCCTTTTAATTGATTAATCCATTTTAAACCTGTTTTTATAAATAATATATAAATGGTTAAGTATAAAAATAAAGCAATAATCCCAACTTGTACACCAATAATTATAAACTGGTTTTCTCCACCCACGTTTTCACCTAAAGTTCCTCCAACTCTACCCGAAGAGCCTAATCCTAAACCTAAGGGCTGTTCAATCATCGCCATAATTCCTTGCACCCATTCTACCAAATGCCCAACGCTTGACGGATTACTAAAATCAATTGTGTTCATCAATACTTCCACAATCCCGGTGTTGTTGTTTTCAAACCTTGTAAATAAATATATTAAATAAACTATAACAATTCCAACGATTCCATGAATGGTATTGGTAATTAATTTCTTTTTTGTGATTAAAGCATATACATAAATAATTAAAAAATAACTTGCAAGTGGGGCACGAGAGATGGCAAAAATTATAGATATAAAAGAAGTACCAAACGCAAGTACACCTATACTATTGATTTTAAATTTATTGTCATCACTGGTGTATAAAGCAGCAATTGCAGCCAAGGCGAGTAGGGTGGCAGCTGCATGTTCTAATGGGTTTGCAAAAAAGCTTGCAAAACGTTTATAGCCACCTTCAGATTCAAAAGTCCAGCTTAAACCAAAATTTCCGCTCGGTTCAAAATTGAAAAAATAATAACTATAATCTGCATATCCGGTCAACGTTTGCAATTGCCGGTTCATCAACACTTCTACAATAACCACTGCTCCGGCCGCTATGGCCAACAGAACGAGGTAATTGAAATATTTGCTGATATAGATGGTCCTGGGATCAAATAAACGTCCTGTAAAGTAAACCACCACAAAAAAAGAAGTGCTTTTCAGAGCAATCAACCGCTGGCCGAAACCCTGCTCGCCAATAGGTAAAATGGCGTAGAGAATGGTGTAGATCAAAAACGCAAAAATTGCATAATCTATTAAATGGAACCTGGGACGGGTTTTTAAATTGATGATATTTAAAAGAAGTGTACATAATATCAGCACTTCTTTAAAAAATTGGAAGAATGGGATCAAATCTTTCAAACCCAGCGTAAATGCAACAGACATGGCTGTGGTATAAATCGACAGGCCAAAAATCAGGAATATCAGTATGTCCGCCCTGTTCCCTTTAAAAACCTCTCTTAAAGAGATGATAAAAGAAGTGATATAAATCAGCAGAAAAATGAACATCCTTAATACTTAGGTGAATTATTTTCAGGCCAAATTAGGTTTTTTGGCGTGAAAAACCCTTCTTTCAAACCTTTAACTAAATATTTAGCCTTTTCATGACGGCCGCGGAGCTTGAAATACATGAATAAAGCAGCATAATAAAAAGTATTGTAAGCGATGTTGATCGGGTAGAAGATAGGTTTGCCGTATTTTCTTAAAATCCATAAGTGGTTTCTGCTGATGTAATAATGGATGACCGGATTTAGGAAACCTTCCTTTTTCGGTGCGGATATTTTGGCAGAAACCCCTGCTTTATGATACAATTTGCAGGAAGGTAAATAATGCAAGTCATAACCATTGGCCCGAAACCTGAAAGATAGTTCTACATCTTCAAAATATAAAAAGAACTTCTTATTGAAAAGTCCGCTTTTCAGCAAAGCTTCATTCTTGATTAGCATACAACACCCGGTAAGCCATTCTGCTTTTTTGTAAGTATTTAGGGTAATTTGATCGGGTAGTTTTGTATCAGATGAAGTGATGCCCAACACTTGGTTAAAACTGCCTTTGCCATTCCAAACCATATTTCTTTTATGCATCCAACATATACAAGGTTGTACAGCAGCAGCTTCCGGATGATTGTTTAAATGTGAGCTAAGTTTGGATGCAATATCTTCATCAACCTCAGTATCAGTATTGATTATCATTGAATAAGTATAACCTTGTTCAATTGAATAGATCAATCCCCGGTTATTGCCTTCAGCAAAGCCGAGGTTCTCTTTATTGTCAATATAAATTAAATCGGGAAACTGATTTCGCAGCAAGTTCAAAGAGTTGTCTGTTGAGCCATTGTCAGCAACAATAATGTCAAACAAATGCTCATCACAATAACTTTTTAAAGAAGAAATACAAGTAGCTGTATGAGCAGGTGTATTCCAATTGACCAGTATTACTGCGACTAACTTAGTCATTTTATGTTGCGGTTTTTTTTACAATATACTCATACATCATTAATGCACTTATTTCGATAATTAGTGTAAAAGCTCCGATAAACATTAAATGGCCGGAATAAAATAAGGTAAATGCTGTTAGTAAAGAGATGATTAACAGGATAAGGGCAATTCTGAATATGTAAATGGTATTGTTTTTTAAAAGCAAGTCGAGTACATTTAAAAAATTTAATGCAGATATAGTTGGCACTATTGCCATCGTTCTTAAAAAGATAACGGCAATTGCATTATGCTCTTTCGTAAGTGTGTAAATGATAAAATCAGCTAAAACAAAAAGTAAAATTGATCCGACAAAAAAGATACTTGCAACTAAATACTTTGTTTTTTTTCGGTAAACATTCCACAAGTTTACACTTTTTTGATAAAGTTGAACTGTGTTGGGATATACTGCATTAGAAATGGTGATGAGTAAGTTTCGGCATTGTCCTATTATCCTGTCGCACAAAGAATAGGCACCAAGCAGCGAAGTATTTCCCCATTTGGTCAAAGCAAATATCATAATGGATTGCTGTAATTGGACTGAAATATTATTGACCGTGAGATAAAAGTTGTCTTTTCCAATTTTAATCAGTTCATTTTTAAAAGGCAAGTAAAATGATATTTTAAATTGTGATCTTGCATAAATCAATAATCCAATGTAAGTTAAAACATTGGCTCCGCCTAAAATAAAATTAACCCAGCCAGCGTCTTGCGGCCCTTTTATAAATAGTATCAACAACAAAATAGAAACAATATTAGATACAAGGTTAGCAATATTGAAAACCTTTAATTTTTCAGTACCAATAAAAAAGAACAATGGGTTTAAAACTTCTGTCAAAACAATCGGGATGGAAAGTAACAAGTATGAATAATAGTTGATGTGAAAAGTTTGCAATCCAAGTAGAAAGAACAAAAAAATAAAAAAGATGATTATTCTTATCCAAAGCGTGTTATAAAACACGATACTTAATTTTTTAGGGTATTCCAAGTTTGCGGCAATATCCCTGACGCCGGATTGGTTTGTACCATAATTAATAACCGTGCCCGCAAGTTGTGAAAACCTGCTTGCAAACATCATGATCCCAAATTCTTCGATCCCAATAATGCGTGTAATAATGGGGATAATAAGGATCAGCAACAGCGTATTGGAAAGCTGGATGCTGCTTAAATTAAAAAAGTTTGCTATGATATTGGTCTCCATCAGCTTGTGGTAAGCGTCCGTCAGGTATTGTTTCAAATTTTATAGTTAGGTCATCAGGCAAATCTAAGTTATTTTAACTACAATCAATATCCGGCTTATTTTAAATGATAATCTTGGATTGTTGTGCTTAAAAGCATTGATCCCTTTTCTATTTGTTATAATATTTATATCATTGTAAATATCTTTAAAAAGAAAGGAATAAGTTATACAATTCTGATGCTTCTTTTATGACCATAAAATAAGAGTGATCAAGGTGAAAAAAAAAGAAATTATCTTAATTTACCGCAAACAGTTTCCGCATACTTATAGCATTGAATTTATTTTTGATCAACTGTTGGCATCTTTACAAAGCGCGCAAAGCATTAAAAAGTTTGTACTTCCCTGTTTCAGTAATTCTTTTTCTAAGCGGGCCATCAATATTCTTTCCATGCTTCGTTTACGGCATAAAATTGTGCATGTAACCGGAGATGTGCATTATGCAATTTTGGGTGCCTGGTTTAATCTTAGGATATTGACGATCCATGACCTGGCTTTCATGCACCAAAATAAAGGCATTAAAAGAAGCATCTTAAAATGGTTTTGGATTATTCTGCCGGTGAAATTTGCCCATCGGGTTACCGTTGTTTCTGAAGCTACAAAAACAGATTTGTTAAGTTATATGGATGTTGATCCTAAGAAAATAAGAGTTGTTCCTGATTTTATTTCTGAAACATACCAGCCGGTTTCTGATCGAAAGTTTGATAATCTTCTGCCTCAGATTTTACAAATTGGTACAGCTTTCAACAAAAACATGTATCGATTGGCAGAAGCACTTGCTGGTATTCCTTGTATTTTAACACTGATCGGGGAGTTGAGCGAACCGCAAAAAGCAGCATTGGAAAGGTTTCAAATCAGCTATATCAACAAATTAAACTTAACAGAAGAAGCTTTATATCAGGAATATGCAAAGGCAGATTTGTTAACTTTCGTTTCTACGATAGAAGGTTTTGGAATGCCGGTCATAGAAGCTCAGGCTTGTGGTTTGCCGGTACTTGCTTCCAATTGTTCTGCTATGCCGGAAGTGGCGGGTGATGCGGCATTGCTGGTCGATCCATACCAAATTACTTCGATCCAAGATGGGATTTTGAAATTGATCCAAGATGAAAAACTTCGAAATGATCTGATCCGAAAAGGATTTGAAAATGTAAAGCGTTTTTCTAAAGATAAAGTCATTGCACAATACAATTTGCTTTATTTGGAATTGGAAAACAGGTCATCAGCCGATCAAAGTTAAAATATATTGCAGCACAGGTTTCATGTCCGGTGATTCAAACCACACCATCTCAGGATCTTTTTTAAACCAGGTTATTTGCCTTTTTGCAAACCTGCGGGTGTTTTGTTTGATCTTTTCGATTGCTTCTTTTACCGGTATATTTTGGTTAAACGCTTCAAAAAACTCTTTGTAACCTACTGTATTTAAAGCATTTAAATGCTGTTGCGATTGTAATGCCAATGCTTCTTTTACCAACCCATTTTCTACCATTGTATCTACACGGCGGTTGATCCGGTCATACAAAACTGCTCTTTTCGGGCTGATCCCGATCTTAATAATTTTAAACGGCCGTTCTTTTTTATTTTTTGTGCGAAGGGAAGAAAAATTTTTTCCGGTGGAAGAACAAACTTCCAATGCACGAATAATGCGCTGCGGATTTTGCAAGTCCACTTGGTTATAATATTCCGGATCCAAACTTTGCAATTGTGATTGCAAATAATCCAATCCAAACTCTTGGTAAAGCCGGTTCCACTTTTCCCTTTCCTGCGGATCAACATCCGGCATTTCATCAAAACCCTGATAAACCGCTTGCAAAAACAAACCCGATCCGCCAACTAAAATTACAACTGAATGGGTTTGAAACAGTTCTTCTAACTTTTGAATGGCTGCTTTTTCAAAATCGGCGACAGAAAACTGATCAGTAATAGAATGAGAATTGATGAAATGATGCAGGACAACAGTTAGTTCTTCAGCAGATGGTTTGGCTGTACCAGCTTCCATTTCCCGATAAAACTGCCGGGAATCCGCAGAAATAATTTCTGTATGAAAATATTGGGCTAGTTCAATGCTAAGAGCTGTTTTCCCGGCTGCCGTTGGGCCAGAAACGGCAATTAGGATTTTCCGGCGTTCTGAATTCAAAACAATCCAAACAACAATTTTTGCATGATAAAAGAAGCATGCTTAATAATCTTCTTTTGCACCATGATCTTCATCTTCTACATGTTCATTATCTGCAAAACCCTCATCAAATTCGTCCTCAGGTTCATCGTCCACAGCCGGAATATCGTCTGCTTCGTTCAGTTCCGACAAATCATGCGCATCTTCCGGGTTTAGGCCTTCCTCATGTAAAAAATCAAAATCCTCTTCGGCAGCATCAGAAACAGGCACAGCTACAACGGCTCCGAAAGGTTTTGGCGCTTCGCCAGCCGAACGTACAATGCGGGGATAAACGGTAGCTGTAACATCGTCCAATAATATCTTTGTCAGCTCAATGTGGAAATCATAAGGCCGGTCAAAATTGTAGGTATAATAAAATTTTTGGTGCGGATCATCAATAAAATTGCTCAACTTGGATTTTTCCATTAAGGCAACACCACGGTCAATTTTTTTGGCAGAAGGGAGATAAGCAATTTCATCACCTTTAATCCAATAATCATTGCTGACGTAAAAAGACGATGGCGACTCCACGTTATAGCCGGTGGATTGCTGAATGATCCGATGGAAATCTTCAAAGGTTTGTTTAGATTGAATTTCAATTTCCCTGACAACATCATCATAGTCTTCAAAAACCACTTTAAACCGGTAAACTGCCATTTGTATAAATTTCTAAAAATTAAGATTTTGTTGTTAATTAATTTTCGCTACAACTTTTAAGCCAATATGTTCTCCTTTTCTGACCATCAGCTTTAAAGCTTCCGGCCTGGAATTAAAAATTTCCCCTTCCAAAATCGCATCCCGTATGCTGCTTTTGATGATGCCAACTTCTCTTCCGGCCTGGATACCAAAGGTTTCCATAATGTCTTTGCCGCTTACCGGTGGCTGCCAGTTGCGCATCCGGTCGCGTTCTTCCACATCTTTCAGCTTTTGTTTGACCAGCTCAAAATTGTTGCGGTATTTTTTTATTTTGTATTCGTTTTTGGTAGTTACGTCTGCATTGCAAAGCAGCATCAAACTTTCTATATCCTCGCCTGCATCAAAAAGTAAACGCCGCACGGCAGAGTCGGTAACAATTTCTTGTGCCAGCACAATTGGCCGCATGTGCAATTGTACTAATTTCTGCACTAATTTCATTTTTTCGTTCAGCGGAAGTTTCAATTGCGCGAAAATTTTAGGGACCATTCTTGCACCTTTATCTTCATGGCCATGAAAAGTCCAGCCGTGGCCCGGTTCAAAACGTTTGGTAGCGGGTTTGGCAATATCATGCAATATGGCAGCCCAGCGCAACCATACATCTGTCGTGTTTTCGGCAATATTATCCAACACTTGCAAGGTATGGTAAAAATTATCTTTGTGGCTTTGTCCGTTGATAACCTCAATGCCTTTCATTTCATTCAACTGCGGAAAAATGAGTTGCAGCAAGCCGGTCTCAAAAAGATAAATAAACCCGACGGAAGGTTTGGGCGAGGCAATAATATTGTTCAATTCATCTGCAACCCGTTCCTGTGATACAATTTTTATCCTTTCGCAGTTGTTTTTAATGGCATCAAAAGCAGCCGGATCTATCCTGAAACCTAATTGTGCAGCAAAACGGACCGCACGCATCATGCGCAAAGGATCATCAGAAAAAGTAATTGCAGGATCTAAAGGCGTACGGACCAGTTTGTTTTCCAAGTCCAAAATGCCGTTAAAAGGATCAACCAGTTTACCAAAGTTTTCCCCGTTTAATGAAACCGCCATGGCATTGATGGTAAAATCGCGCCGGTTCTGGTCGTCTTCCAGCGTGCCGTCTTCCACAATCGGTTTGCGGGATTCTGAACGGTAAGATTCTTTCCGCGCACCTACAAACTCCAGTTCCAGGTTCTGATATTTAAGGCTTGCTGTGCCGAAATTTTTAAAAACAGCTACTTTTACTTTCAATTTCTGTGCAACTTCTTCTGCAAAAATAATCCCGTTGCCTAATACAACAATGTCGATATCAGCAGAAGGCCGTTTCAGAAACAAATCACGCACATAACCGCCGATGACAAACGCCTGAACCTGTCGTTTTGCTGCCACCTCTGCAATTATATTGAATACCGGATGCTGAAAATGTTGTTTCATTTTGTTGGTCGAAATACCAATTTTATACCGATAAAAGAAGCATCCAGATTACAGCGATGCTTCTTTTAGGGCACAAAAATAATTATTATTACCGTCTGATAAAGTTAAAACGGCCATCAGCTTCCAGTTTCATAATGGTTGATTGCTTTTTTACCTGCATATCGTGCTGTTCCAAGTCAACCACATAATCCACACCATCCACAATTTCAGGATCGATAGCCATGAAATATTTTGGGAAAGGTTTTCCGCTGATATTTGCCGACGTAGAAACCAAAGGTTTGCGCAACCGCTGGATCAACTGCCCGCAAAACAGATGTTTTACTATTCGGATTCCGATACTTCCGTCGGTATTGATCAATGCCGGGGAAATATTTTTCGCACCTGATAAAACCAGTGTCAGCGGGTTTTCGGCAAATTCGATCAGGTCATAAGCGATGTCCGGCACTTCGCGCACATAACTCAACAGCTTGTTCTCGTTGTCCAGCAAAATGATCATGCTCTTGCTATCGTCGCGCTGCTTCAAAGCGTAAATTTTTTTTACTGCTTGGGTATTGCTTGCATCGCAGCCAATCCCCCAAATCGTATCGGTAGGGTACAAGATGATGCCGCCTTCCTGCACCACTTTTAGGGCTTTTGCCATTTCATCTTTAAGCATGGTTCAACGCTTGCTGATAAACGTTCATCAGATTTTGTGCAATATTTTTTTCCTGAAATTGAAGCGCATATTCCAAACCTTTTGTTTTCATGGTTGATTGAAGCTGGTCATTGTCCAAAATTAAATTCAGTTGATCGGCAAAAGAAACAGCATCATCCGGATCGACATAAATACTGTCGGGGCCGCCCGCTTCCTCCAAACAAGAACCTGTTGCCGCTACAACCGGCGTGCCCGAGCACAATGCTTCTACGATCGGGATACCAAAACCTTCATACCGTGAAGGATAAACAAAAACCCGGGCCAGTTGATAAATGGCCGATAAATCTTTAAAAGAAACATCGGCTAAAAACAGCACACGGTTTTGCAATGCTTCTTTTACCACATAATTTTTCACCATTTCTGCATATTTGGTTTGCTTTCCAATGATCACCAAAGAAAATACTACAGAAATATTTTTTAATGCTTTTACAGCCAGCAGCAGGTTTTTCCGGGTTTCTACCGTCCCCACATTCAATATAAAATTTTGCGGGAGATGATACTTTGCGCGCACTGCTTCTTTTATCACATCTTTTTGCTGAACACGGAAAGCAGGGTTGCAGCCCTGGTAAACCACTTTTATTTTCTGCGGAGAAATATTAAAATGGCGGATCAGGTCAATTTTGGTTTGCTCGCTTACCGCAATAATCATGTCGGCATTTTTACAAGCTGTTCTGGCTTTCCATTCATAAATTTTCCGGCTGGCCCAACTGAAATATTCCGGGTATTTTAGGTAGATCAAATCGTGAATAGTGACTACTGTTTTTATACTGCTTTTTTTGATGTTAAATGGAAGCTCCTGGCTCAAACCATGATACAACCGGATGCCATCACGCTTTAAATCTGCCACAATCCCTTTGCTTCGCCACAAGGATTTCAAAACTTTTTTGGCCGGGGTTTTAATATGCGTGTTGCTTCCGTCAAACAAAAAGTCAGGCTGTTGTTTTTGCCCGGCTTTTGGTGTGTATAAATAGTATTCGTTTTCAGGGAAGCTTCCGGCCAAAGCTTTAATTGTTGCACGGCTGTAATTGCCCAACCCGGTTTTGTTTAAAAAAGCGCGCTTGGCATCAAAACCGAATTTAAGAGGCGTATGGTTCATGGTCAATAGTTGATAGATAAAAAAGCACGGGAGTTTGGCTGTAAACTATAAACCATTAACTATAAACCGTCTTAATTAAACCGCAACGTTATGCTCGCGCAAAGCATTGTTCAACGAGGTTTTTTTATCGGTTGATTCTTTCCTTCTGCCGATAATCAAGGCACAAGGAACCTGATATTCTCCGGCAGGGAATTTTTTGGTGTAAGAACCCGGGATCACAACAGAACGTGCCGGAACAAAGCTTTTGTACTCTGTCGGTGTATCTTTCGTAACATCGATGATTTTGGTTGAAGCAGTTAAAACCACGTTTGCACCTAAAACAACTTCGTGCTCTAAATGCACACCTTCCACCACAATTGCGCGTGAACCGATAAAGCAATTATCTTCAATAATTACCGGAGCGGCTTGGATTGGTTCCAGTACGCCGCCAATACCAACGCCGCCGCTCAAGTGTACATTTTTTCCGATCTGCGCGCAAGAACCAACGGTTGCCCAGGTATCCACCATCGTGCCTTCATCCACATAAGCACCAATATTTACATACGAAGGCATCATGATTACACCTTTGGCCAAAAAAGCACCGTAACGTGCAATGCCATGCGGAACCACGCGCACACCGATTTCTTTATAATTGGTCTTGAGTTTCATTTTGTCGTGAAACACAAAAGGGCCAACTTTAATTTCTGCCATTTCCCGGATTGGAAAATACATGATTACTGCTTTTTTAATCCAGTCGTTTACGTGCCAACGGCCGGTGATCAGTTCTGCAACGCGCAGTTTTCCTTTGTCCAGGTCCTCAATAACGCTTTCTATGGCCGTGATATGTTCTTTGGATTCCAGTAAAGTACGGTCGATCCAGGCGTTTTCAATCAGGTTTTTTACATCGGTGTACATATCAGTATTATTATTTTGATGTTAAATTTTACTTTACAATTCTTAAAAGCCATCCTTCCGGCAATCGTGATTTTGCGGCAAACATAATAAAAAACGAAGTTTTAAACGCTGAAAGGAGAGGCAAAGAAATATTGTCCTTGCAAAAATCAGGCAAAGTTAGGACACTGGATCAAGTTTTATTAAAACTTAGCTTTGCGGGAGAACCAGCAGGAAGTAATAGGATTTATCTGAGCGCAGGGCTATGTGAAATATAAAATATCTAAATACACTTATTGATAAGCGATAAAAGCGATGGTGCGATGATAGAATTTTTGTTTACCGGTACACTAATGCCATCTTTTTTACAGATTTTATAATTATCCTCATCATCGATAATTACATCGGCTTCAATGCTCATGTCCGGTTTTTTAATTTCATTTTTAACTGATATTTTGATCAGTTCATCATTGTAGGTGAATACAGAATTTTTCATGATTTCTGGTTGTTGACAATTATTCAGGACGTTTTTTTAGGTTATACTTCTATTAGGCTAATTGGTTACAAGTATTTAAAGCATAAAATTATAAAATACTAATTAATATTCAAAATTTGTAAAATAGATAGTATTTTTTGAAGTGTTTTTTTATGGTTAGCAAGAAAAAAGGTTATTAATTGATAATATTTCTTATTAATGGGTGTTTTACTGATTTTTTTTGTAAAACTGGGTTAACAAAATATGAAATTTAAAGTTTATTTTTTCTTTAAAACCACCATTAAATAGAAGCTGCTATTTTAAACAAAGCAAGTGTTCAAATCGTTTTTAAATAAAATCAACCTTAAAAATGCCCGAAAAAGAAAAGTTGCGGATAGATAAATATTTATGGTCTATACGGATATTCAAAACACGAACCCTGGCTGCCGATGCTTGCAAGGCAGGAAAAGTAAAGCTGGAAGGCCAGAACATCAAGCCATCGCATGAAGTCCGTATCGGAGAAACTTACCAGGTGAGTAAAGGGATAGAGAAAAAGGTTTTGAAAGTGACCGGTTTACTGGAAAACCGAAGTGATGCCAAAACTGCTGTTCTGTTTTATGAAGATTTAACGCCGGTAGAACAAACTTATGGGTACAAATCTGTTTTTCAGGCACCAATGATTAGGCGTGATCAGGGTGCCGGGCGGCCAACTAAAAAAGACCGCCGTGAAATTGACGATCTGCAGGATGGCTTTTTTGATCAGCCTAAACCATAAAATTGATGCTTCTTTTATCACCTCAAAAACATCAAATTTTATACTTTGGAACCTGTACCGGTTTTATAAGGCTAAAAGAAGCATGATCATCATTCCTGGGAATATTGAAGAAGCTGAGAGAATTTCAATTGAAAAACGGATTTGAAAAACGTAAGCAATAGCAGTGGTTGTTAAAAGCAAAGAACAGGTTAATTCAACGCAAAGCTTTTGCAATTGCTGCTTCAGTTACTTTGGCCATAATTTGATAGCCCGCTGCATTAGGATGTACCCCATCTAAGGTCAGCCCTGCCTTTTGTCCATTTCTGTCATCCTTAAGCGGGGTAAAATAATCTAAAAGGACTAAATGGTTTTTCCTGGCATACAGTTCAATCTGCTTGTTTAATGCAATGATTTTTTCAGCCGGTGCTATACCTTTTCTCCAGGGATAGTCAAATACAGGCAGATAAGCACAAAGGATCGCTTTGATACGGTGCCGCTTTGCCAGTTCGGCCATTGATTTTATGTTGTCCATAATCACCTCCGTTGTCACATGGCCTGTGCTTCCGGCCATATCATTGCTTCCGGCAAGAATGATCACAGCTTTAGGCTGAAGATCTATGACATCCTGCCTAAACCGGATTAATAATTGCGGTGATATTTGCCCACTGATACCTCTGTTCACATAATTTTTGTTGTTAAAAAATTCAGGCATTAAATCTGTCCAACGTTCAAATATAGAACTGCCAAGAAAAACTACACGTTTCTCATGTCTTCCAGGAACCGTTAATTCCTTGTTTTTTGCTATGTAATGATGAAGGTCGGCCCAATCATCTTTATAATCTTCCTTTATTGTATTTGGAGATACATGCTGCTTTAATGTGTCATTTTGCTGCTGAGCATTGCCCATGGTGAAGATGAACAGAAACGGCAATAACAGATGAAGCTTCATGCTTTAAGTTTGAATAGGTTAATCTAAAAACTTTTTTTTATAATTCCATTTTCAACAGGCCCTTAAAACTGTCCTATGCTTCTTTTATCACCTAAAAATCATTAACGTTTTCTATACTTTAGGCACTTGCCAATTTTATAGTGCTAAAAGAAGCATGGTGATTTTATGGATACAAGTTTGTACTGCTGCTTCTTAAATCAAGGCTTCTGCTTCAATAACCAATATTTGCGTCAGAAGCTGTCCATTTTTTAAAAGCAATTTGTGCTTCCTCGCGCAGCAATTGTACAGCAGGCAATTTCCGTTCTGCCGGCAGGCGATTGATTTCTTCGTAAATCAGTTGGTCATCAAAAGCAATAGCTGCCGCATCAGCTTTGGTATTGGCGTAATAAATTTTATCCAAACGCGTCCAGTAAATTGCACCGAGGCACATGGGGCAAGGTTCGCAACTGGTATAAATCACACAGCCTTCCAGGTTATAGGTGTCCAACTCTTTACAAGCCAAACGGATAGCAGAAATTTCAGCATGTGCCGTCGGGTCTTTCTGCGCGATTACTTTGTTGGCGCTCCTGGCAATCACCATTCCTTCTTTCACAATAACCGCCCCAAACGGGCCGCCTGATCCCTGCTCCACGTTTTGTTCGGAAAGTTGGATCGCCATCCGCATAAACTTTTCATTGTTTTGTTGTTCGTCCATTTTTTTACGGCATTAAAAAACCCCGGTCAGGCCGGGGTTTAACTACTCAATTTTTTTGATTGGTATAATTACTTTTTATCTTTCTTGTAGTTGTCGTTCAGATTCTTGACCACATCATTCGTCACGTTCAGGCTTTCATCACCAAACAAAACAGTCGGGTTGGCTTTAGAATAAGTTAAAATCAGTTTGTAACCTTTTTCTTTGGCGTAACCTTTTAAAAAGTCTGCGATTTTATCATACAGTTTTCCATTTTCTGCTGCTTGTTCCTGCTGGATCTGGGCACTGGCGTTCTGGTTATAGGTTTGCAGTTCCTGCTGTTTCCGGGCCAAACGTTGTTCTGTTGCGGCACGCTGGTCGGCACTCAAAGCAGTGGCACCCTTCTGATATTCTGCTACTTCCCGCTGAAAAGCCTGGCCTTTGGAGGAAACATCAACCTGTGCCTTTTTGCCTTTGTCTTCCAGGCGGCTGCTCATATCTTTAAAATAATCGTATTTGCTCAGCAAAGAATCGGAATTGACATACACAATTTCTGCTTTGGCGGATGCGGCAGGTGTGGTAGTTGCAGCAGTTGTAGTGCTAACCTGAGGTTTTTGGTTACACGCAACTGCCATCGCGGCAACAGCTATTCCTAAAGTTAGTCGGGGCACCGTTATTTTCATGTTATTTTCAAAAATTTTCGACAAAGATAATCTTTCAAAACAAGTATCCTAATGTTTTAAATATGACCTTTGAGAGCTGTTGTTTTATCCGAAAAAAGGCCTCTTTTATCAGCTAAAATCCGTATTTTTGAAGGTTAACGTTTGATACAGATTATGAGTGAAACAAAAGAATTATTAGAAGACAGGTCCAATTATTCTGCGGACAATATCCAGGTACTGGAAGGTTTGGAAGCAGTACGGAAACGGCCTTCCATGTATATTGGTGATACTGGTGTAAAAGGTTTGCACCACTTGGTTTATGAAGTGGTAGACAACTCTATCGATGAGGCACTTGCCGGTTATTGCGACACGATTAAAGTAACGATCCAGGAAGGAAACTCGATTGCTGTAAGTGATAACGGCCGTGGTATCCCAACTGGGTTCCATCAAAAAGAACAACGGTCTGCACTGGAAGTGGTGATGACAGTTTTACATGCCGGCGGCAAGTTTGATAAAGATACTTACAAGGTTTCCGGCGGTTTGCATGGGGTAGGCGTAAGTTGCGTAAATGCACTTTCCACCCATTTAAAAGCTTTGGTTTACCGCGAAGGAAAAGTGTTTACTCAAGAATATGAACAGGGAAAACCGATGTACCCGGTCAAGGAAATCGGTGAAACTGAAAAACGCGGGACTACGGTTATTTTTACCCCGGACCCGGAAATTTTTACCCTGACTACAGAATACAAATACGATACGATTGCTACCCGGCTACGCGAATTGGCGTACTTGAACAAAGGTATCCGTCTTTCGATTACGGACGAGCGGGAAACTGACGAGGCCGGTTTGCATCCTTATGAAGAATTTTACTCGGAAGGCGGTTTGAAAGAGTTTGTGAAATATTTAGACGGAACACGTACTTCCATTATTCCTGAACCTATTTATGTAGATGGGAACAAGCAGGGCATACCGGTTGAGTTGGCACTACAATACAACGATACTTATACCGAAAACGTACATTCTTACGTCAACAATATCAATACGATTGAAGGCGGAACGCACGTTGCCGGTTTCCGCCGCGGTTTAACGCGCACCTTAAAGGCTTATGCTGATAAATCAGGCTTGTTAAAAAACGTGAAAATTGAAATTACGGGTGATGATTTCCGGGAAGGATTAACCGCCGTTATTTCTGTAAAAGTACAGGAGCCGCAGTTTGAAGGACAAACCAAAACCAAATTAGGAAATAATGAGGTGATGGGTGCGGTAGATATGTCCGTCGGGGAAATCCTGGGAAATTATCTGGAAGAAAATCCAAGAGAAGCCCGAATGATCGTGAACAAAGTAATCATGGCTGCCACGGCACGATCAGCAGCACGAAAAGCGCGCGAAATGGTTCAGCGCAAAAACGTGATGAGCGGAACAGGTTTACCAGGAAAACTGGCCGATTGTGCCGACAGTGATCCGGGAAAATGCGAGTTATTTTTGGTCGAAGGGGATTCTGCAGGCGGAACTGCCAAGCAAGGCCGTAACCGTCATTTCCAGGCGATACTTCCTTTACGGGGCAAAATCCTGAATGTGGAAAAAGCGATGGAATACAAGATCTACGAGAATGAAGAGATCAAGAATATGTTTACCGCGCTTGGTGTCAGCATCGGTACGCTGGAAGATGACAAGGCTTTAAACATTGTGAAGCTGCGTTACCACAAAATCGTGATCATGACGGATGCGGACGTGGATGGTTCGCATATCACCACGTTGATCCTGACTTTCTTTTTCCGCTACATGAAGGAACTGGTAGAATTTGGCTATGTGTATATTGCTGCGCCACCGTTGTACCAGGTTAAAAAAGGTAAAGAGTTTCAGTATTGCTGGGACGACACCCAACGTGATGCAGCCGTTCAGCGTTTAAAAGGCGGCGGAAAAGAAGACAGCGTTCACATCCAGCGTTACAAAGGTTTGGGAGAGATGAACGCCGAGCAGTTATGGGATACCACGATGAACCCTGACACACGCACTTTGCGCCAGGTTACCATTGATAACGCTGCCGGTTGCGACCATACTTTTTCTATGCTGATGGGGGATGAAGTTGCCCCGCGCCGCGAGTTTATTGAGAAGAATGCGAAGTATGCCAAGATTGATGTATAAAATATACCGATAAAAGAAGTATCAAAAACCCTGTTCGTTTTCGGACAGGGTTTTTTGTTTTTATTAAAAATTTTGGTATTTCCTAATTGGATTTTAGGGTGATAAAAGAAGCATTAGCCAAATTAATCCTGAGTTTTCAGAACTAATTTTCGTTCCGGATAATTGATAATTGCTTGATATTCCATCAAAATATCTCCGCCCAAAACGCCTAAAACAGGTGCAATTTCTAAATTTTGGTAAGCGATATTGATAGCAGATAAATCTAAAACAGCAACTTCCAATATTGGGATATGAAATTTTCCTACATAAAAATCTAAGATTGAAGTAGTGAAAGATTGCATGTCATTGGTGCCCAAACCAGGGGTTAAATGGCCGGAGTTTTCCAGTTCACCCTCGTGGATCAAATCCAAAAGCAAAGTTTTATCAAAAGCACCCCCGCCCAGTAGAGTTAATTATTTACTGCAAACCGGTGCCATTTTGCATTGAATGCTATTGCTTTTTACCGTTCTCCACGCTTTTGATATCTTCCTTTCGGTCTTTTTCAAAGTTGAAATTATTAAAAACGGCAGTTTGTGGCATCTCCATCGAATAACTGTTTAACAGGTCAACTTCCACGGTAATATCCTCAGCAATCAAATCAACCACGTGGCCGCCGAAAACTTTATCGGCTGATAAAAAATGAAAATGATATCCGGCAATATGAGGGCCTTCCATAAACTTTGGCGTCCTGAAACCTATCATATCGCCCTGCATATCGGTATGATCAAAAAAATGCTGTTTGTTAAGCATTTCGGCAAGGGGCAAATAAGGTTGCTTGGCCGGCGGGAAAGCACGGGCCTTTACCAGCTTAAATTTACCGCTGATATGTATGGCATAAAGACCATTCTGATTGGTGAGCAAACTATCCAGATAGCTGTAAAATGCTGCTTTGTTTAGTGTACCGGTATGTTTGTACACCTTAAACGGATGAAAAAAGCAGACAATGGCATAGGGTGTTTTACCGGTATCTGCAAGTTGTGTGGTTTTGCCGGTATATTGGGTTTGATACAAATTTCCCTTAAATAAAAGCAGTTCGCCATCAACACGGTCGGGCGCACCTAAACCGAAATCGCCATGTTGTTTAAGCTGTTTATAGGGGTACCATGCATCATACAACCCGGCTATAAATGAAGATGCAACGCCGGCGCTGAACAAATTATGATCATTAGGATTTGAAGGTTTAGCGTTTTGCTGAGCCGTTGCGGTTAAGTTAAAGCTGATTGTAACATATAAGAGCGAACAAATAAGAGGTGTTTTTTTCATAAAGATGTATAAATAATGTGGCGGCAAAGCAATTGTTTTTTGGGCATAGGAGCAAGGGATGGGAAGTCCTTTTTCAAAATTTACAATCCATACGGCAAGACGCAAATTGCTAAAACACCTACTGGGCGGGATATGCAATCCCGTCCTTTGGGCTTGGGATTTTTAATCCATTAATACTTTTTTAATCCCCTAAAATTTATGCTACTCATTTAAAGGTGAAGCTTATTATTCCTAACTTTTTAAAACTATTTTACATTTTTTGTAATCAATAACCGCCTGATATTCCATCAAAATATCTCCGCCCAAAACGCCTAAAACAGGTGCAATTTCTAAATTTTGGTAAGCGATATTGATAGCAGATAAATCTAAAACAGCAACTTCCAATATTGGGATATGAAATTTTCCTACATAAAAATCTAAGATTGAAGTAGTGAAAGATTGCATATCATTCGTGCCCAAACCAGTTGTTAAATGGCCAGAGTTTTTCAGTTCGTCCTCGTGGATCAAATCCAAGAGTAAAGTTTTATCAAAAGCCGTTTTAGAAGCACCGGTATCTAAAACCAATTTATAACGCTTTTTAAACACTGTTACGTTTACCAACAAGTGGAAACCGTTTCCGTTTAAATCAATCAGCTCTAATGGAATACTCTTTTTAGGCATTAAAAATACGTTTGTATCCGCTTTGAAATTTTGTTAAAGCTGGATTAGATGAAATGCGAAAATAAAAACCGGTAGCTGAAATCTTTATTGATGCTTCTTTTACCAGTAAAAAATTATACTAGATTCTTCTGATAAAATTTATGCCATAAAAGAAGCATGGCCAAATACGCGCCATGCTTCTTTTACCGCTATAAAACCTATGTTTTTAAAAAGGATAACCGATAGCCAGGTTAAATACCGGCTTGTTGTTGTTTAAATTACTAAGTGTAGAAGTATAAGGCCTTAGTATCGGAAAACCAAGATCGGTACGCAATACCAACACGCTTGCATCAAACCGTAAACCAAAGCCCACATCGGCCGCTATTTGTGATAAAAACCCTTCGCCAAAAGTTCCGCCTATCTGATGTGGTTTTGCATTCCAAACGTTACCGGCATCGGCAAACAAAGCCCCATAAACAATACTGAACAATTTGGGCCTGTATTCTAAGTTGGCTTCCAGTTTGATGTCGCCTGACTGATCTGCCAAAAAGCCGCCGGTATTTGCTCCGTACTGGTAAGGATCAACAGATCCCGGACCGATAGAACGTGCCCGAAATCCGCGTAAACTATTAGGCCCGCCAATAAAAAATTGCTGGCTGTAGGGTAAAATTGTGGAGTTGCCGTAAGGCAGGCCTGCACTGGCAATTAAGCGGGCAGCAATCTGACTGTTTGTTCCTACTTTATGAAAATACCTGATCTCGTTTTCCAGCTTAAGGTATTGGTTATAGGGTGTGTTGAATATTGTTTTTACCTTTCCGTTCAAAGTATCAGCACCTGTTACAAGGCCCAAAATATTGCCCGACAAGCTGATCCGCGTGTTGTAATAAATAGTATTGGTACGGTAAGTTTCGGTGGTATTGGTGTAAGTGTAACTGTAGGACGGCCCGAAGGTAAATTGCGGGTCAATAACGTGTTTTAAAGCAGGGTTGCCGGTAACTAATATGCTATTGGTATAAGCTGTATCCACATTAGCCGGTTTGACATAAGTAATTGCAAGCAAATTTAGTTCATGCTGCCGGTGTGTATTTTCTTTCCACTGATAACCAAATGCGCCATTAAAGGAGTTAAGATTGTATAATTTGGCGCGGTTAACGACTGAATAGCCTATAGAAAAATTAGTGCGGGGTATATATGCATTATCAGTTTTAAAGTTGAACGGACTGATGAAACGCGGCCATGACAAGGTAGCTTGTACACCAACTTGTGATAGTGGGTGGCCGCCGCCGTACTGGCCTGATACCTGGGCATCGGTACTGCCAAACAAGGTAAGCGTCAACAATTCAGCACCTTTAAAAGTATTGCGGTTACGAAAGTTCAAATTTAATTGTGTACCATTATAGTTGGCCGAAGTTGTGCGCACCAATACATCAGCCGATAAAGATTTTTTCGGGAACTGGGTTAAAAAATAGTAAACATTCAGTTTTGGGGAATCTGTTGAAACATCTTCAAAGCGGTTTTTCACATATTTAAACGGCCCCAGGTTAATAAACCGGTTTAAAGATTTATTATGATCGGTGCGGTTATAAACATTGCCAGGTTGTAACTGTATCGTGTTTTTAAAGACGAAAGGCTTTACGGTTAATCTTTTTTGAACAACATAATAATTATTATACTTAACTGCTTGGTCAAGCATTAAAGATGTGTCCCGTAAGGAATAGTTGGGATAAACATAAATGTTGTTGATCTTGTAAATGTTTCGGGCTTTACCCGGGGTAGTATTAACAACCCTCATTAAAATATCTACCTGATGTGTACCAATGTTTGTACTGTCAACACTACCAATCAAATCTTCAGCAGCAAAATAATAAAAACCTTTTTCTTTCAGGTTGGCATCAATTCTTTCCCGTTCAGCTTTGATCACATCTAAGTTAAATTTATCACCAACTTTCAACAAACTTTGTTTAGCGATACCGGCAATAGCCGTATCCAAATTATCTTTTCCGGTTGGGAACATTACTTTTCTAATGGTATAACCGGACCCTATATTTGCCGTATAAACGGCGGTCGTCTTTTTGCTTTTGGTAACTGTGTCACCTGTAACTTGTGCCTGAAAGTATCCTTCATTTTGTAACCTGTTTACTAATATTTTACTATTGTTATCCAGATCAACAGCACTTACCAAAACAGGAGGTTCGCCAAATTTGGTATTAAAATAATGTTTAAGCCCTTTTTTCTTTGTGGTTTTGGTGATGTTGTAAATGTAAAGTTTTGGTCGTAAACCAAGTATAGTGGTATTTGGTTTCGGGCGCAACAAGCCTGTTAGTTCGGTGTTCAAAGCTTTACGGTCGTTCTTTTTGATGTCTTTGTTAATGATATTTACCTTACCGCCCACATACAGTTTCTGTTCGCCGGTTAAGTATTTGGTATTGCTGCAGGCATTCAAAAAAACAGTAATCAGCAATAGATATCTTAGGGGTTTGATCATGTGTTTATTTTGAAGTTTGTTCTTTCTTTTCCTTTTTTTCCTCTTGCGCGTCTTTCTTATCCTCACGTAAGCGGCGGCGCATTTCTTTTAGCTGCTCTGATGATTTAAATATTTCTTTAAAACGATTATAATCAACGGTGAACGAAAAACCAATTCCTGTTTCCACTACCTGGCCTTGTATCACAATATATTCATCCCTGCGGTAAGCCCTTAATGCAAAGCGGCCATCTTTTGTCAGCTTATAACCAACGGTTACATTACCGGCAATCGTGCTGGCTTTTTGTCCGGGTTGATTTTGTCCCTCCAGGTTAAAATTATTTCCTACAGAAACCGTTAACCGGTCATTTAAAAAACGTTTGGAAAGGGCTACGTTTAAATCCGTCCGGTTTTGTGCAGTCCCGGTAGAATAATCTTCTGCTGAAGTTAAACCAAGATTCAAATCAACACCAGCAATAGAATTACCGACAAGCTTATTCAACTGATCAGACAATAACTCACTAACGCTATTACGCACGTAACCTTGGATACCGCTGCCGCCGCCTTGGCTTTGCAACGGGTTATCACCGATAAAATGCCCTAAAACAAGCACGCCCAGCACTTGCTTATTTAGTTCGTTGGGATCTTGCCTGATTTGCGCTAACCGGGCATCGACTGTGTTTACAACATCAGATGATACGGTATAATTACTGTCAGGCAGAACAATGTCAAAAGTGATGGCGGGTTTCATCAACTCGTCCTTTAAATTAAGGTTTACATTGAAAGGCAGCTTTTGCTTATACATTGTTTTTTCTGTTTCAGAACTTAACTGATTATCCACCAAATCAATCGGAGGTACATTAGCAATATACACAGCAGTTAAATCAATATTGGCACTGGTTGGCTCGCCCGTCCAGGTAATGGTGCTGCCTTGTTTAAAAGTAAAGTCGCGTTTTACAGGTCCATAAGCCAAAGAGTACGAACCCGAAGTAACTGTATAAGTGCCTGTTAAGTTTGTCTTCCCGCTTGGGTCAATACCCGCGTTTAATTGGGCTGCCCCTTTAATATGCACTACATCGCCGTTGCTTTCATCAATCACAATGTTAAAATTGGCATTTTTGCTGATCCTGATGTTAGCGGTAACATCCATTCCTGTAATATCTGATTTACTTACAGAATCACGTTGTTTGGCCAGCAGTATTGAATCCAGCCTGGGTACACTCCTGTTGACAAATTCTACCACACCTTTCCGGTCTTCAATGCCCGGGTCACTTTGCGGCAATACAATTGTTAAGTTAGTTTGATCGTTTACAGTTAAACTGCCGTCAACAACAGGTTTGTTCATATCGCCACGGATTTTAAGATTGCTGTTCAGGTAAAGTTTTCCGTAATAAAGCTTGTTGTCTTCCCTGGTAGAATTAATTGCCCTGAAATTATTGGCGTTGATGTCCAAACCGAATTTAAAATCGGTAAAAGTTTTGGTGTAAACCGCTCCGTTTATGGTTGCTTTATTACCGGCAGAATCTACAAGCGCAAAATTGTTAAAAGCCATTCCAGCACTGTTAAAACTGATCTTCTCGTTGTCTAACCGAAAATAAGAGTTCAGCATAGAAACATTAAAACCTACTTTGTTAAAATTGACATCACCATTTATTTGAGGTGCAGCAGAGGAACCGGCGATTTTTAGTTGTCCGCTAAGGTCACCGGTAGTATTGCGTAAGCTGCCCAACGTAAAGCCTTCAATGCTCTTCATGTTCAGTTTTATAATATTCAAATTAAGGTCAATATTGTTGTTCGGTTGGTTCGTGTAATATAAGCCATCCAGTTTTACTTCGTTGCCTTTTCCTGTGATGCCAACGTTGGCTGCAAATGTATTGGCTTGCTGGTTGTTCACTTTGACCGCAATGTCACCCACTGTATCTGCTTTAAAATTGAAGTCTTTGATAGTCAGGTCAGAAGTAAAAACCGGGCTTGCGGCAAAATTACTTACCAATGCATTTCCATTAATGGTTCCGCCAATATTTAACGAATCTTTTTCGGCGATCTGGATTAAAGTCTCAATCTTGAAATTTTGGAAGGTAACCGCAACCGGACTGTTCAATGTTGTGCTTGTACTGTTGATGCCAAGTTTTTGACTATTGTTGTTGATGTTAAAATTATGTGCCAAAATACCTTTCGACCCAAACTGTAAAGCATTGTCTGCGCTAACTGTCCAAGGGTCGTAGTCCAAAACCAAACCATTTTGCAGCAAGCGGAATTTATATTGATTGCCTAATGCATTGAACACTCCTGCAATTTTGTATTGCTCTTTCAGGCTTTTATCTTTTACACTTACATCTATAGTTAGTTTGTTATTTTGTGCATTACCGATTAGACTTGTGTTTAACATTTGTATAGATGACGTTGCAATTTTATCAACCGTAAGTTTATAATTCAACGCATTGTTACCTGTGTTGATGGCCAATTTTAAATTACTGATTATATTAGTACCGTAAACCGTATTTGGAATTTCTCCGTTTATCGTCAAATCTCCGGCATCACTGTTAAAATGTCCGTTCAACCTTACCGGGTCCAATTGTTTCAGATCAGGGGCAAATTGGGTTAAAAGAGGGGTTTTGGTGATGACTGCCTGGAAAGTAAAATTTTCCGGGGAATACTTTGCCTTCGTAACCGTTCCGCCTGTATTATAATATTTGTTAATAGTGGACTGCAATGCCGTTCCAACTTCTGTCAGTTTATATTTTCCGGCCATTCGGGCACTTAATATCTGCGATTTTATTTTCAAGGTAGAACTGTCTGCATTGGCGGTAGATGCAATGCTGATGGAATCCAATTGGATGCGCTGCGCTTTTTGCACAACTAATAAATTTGTTATCTGTACAGTTCCATTCAGGTAATCCGGATTGGCTGTAGGAATATCAGCTACAATTTTGCCATGTAAACGAAGCTCGCTGCTTGCAAAATGCAAGCGTTGCAAATTGATACTGTCAAGATTAAGCGTCGCATTTATGGCCGGATACTTATTGGCCATATTTACTTTTGCATTTAAAGCAAAATTAATATTCGGATCTTTCATCCGCGCCGTTGTGTTGATCAAACCATTTCTTGCGGTTCCTTTCAATACTAAATTGCGGTAAACATATCCTTTCACATCTGCACGGATTACATTAGCTTGTAGTTGGGCATTCGCATTTTTTACACTGGTTCCCGAACCTTTTACTTTGGCATTTAAGGTTAAGCGCCCAACTGTTTTTTCCTGTTTGATCAATTTCCCAACATTAAAATTATTCATCTTAATATCGGCAGAATAAACTTCATTTCCCTTTCCGCGCCCGCTTTTCATTCCGGCAATTGCGTTGATATTGCCATAGCTGGAACGAAGTGCAATATTGGTATTGAAATTTTTGATGCTTCCTTTAAACGTTCCTTTTAAACCCAAATTTTCAGGGATACGGATGCTGGACGGGATTGAACCTGTAGGAGCCAAACGGGCAATATCACGGCCGGTTGTGCTGAAATCTTTAATGTTGAGGTCAAAATAAGCTTTGTTTACATCCGGCAAACCTTTTAAGTGTGCCGAAGCACTGATCTTGGTTTGTCCTATTCCGGTAATGTTCAAATTTTGGATGGTCAGGTCGTTTACTTTTCCGCTGATTTTTCCGTCAACGTTCAAAATGCCGTTTGCATTACCTTTGAATGGAGGCGTTGCGGCAAGTGTCGGTACAAAATTTAGCACATCTTTAAAAGCTAACCTGCTGTGTGTGAAATTTGCGTTCAACTGCAATTCGCCCATGTTGGTGCCAAGGTTTGATATGGAAGGATACCTCACTTCGATATAATCCCGGATAATTGTTCCCGGGGTTTCTAAATATAAGTTTTTAAAGAAAGACTGTTTTTGCCCGTATAAAAATTGTGTACGAAAATTTTTGACCTGCACGCCGCTTTTCTCGCTAAAAGCAAACTGGTTTATTTTTCCGGAAATAGTTGTCGGGCTGTACAAAATATTATCTGCATCTACATTTAACCCTTTCAGGTTCAAATGCATATAATCAATGCCGCGGGCAGCCGCTTTTTGTGCGTTGTTGTCAAACTGGATATCGTTGTCGGCAAAAGCAACTTTGGCCAATTTAACGGTCCATCCTTTTTCTTCTGCTGCTGTTTTTGTTGTAGTGTCTTTGTCAACTGCTGTTTTGGCTGCTTCTTTTACATTGGTTTTTACGGCAGCGGCGGTGGAAGGGCGGCCGGTTGACATGGCTGCTTTAGTTTGATTTAATACAATGTTTTTGATCACCACCCGTTGGTTTTTCATGTCCAAACTGTCCAACTCTGCCAAAAACTTGCCCAAATCAACTTTCGTTTTCAGTGCCGTTGCTTCATTCTGATAATCCACTTTGATTTTAGACAGGTCAATCACACCTAATTTCAGGTCAAGGTTCATTGGTTTAGATGAAGCCGTATCCGTGGCGGCTGAAGCGGCGGCAGCAACTACCTGATGCTGGATTACCTTTGCATTTACGTCCGAAAGCGTAATCTTCGGAACCGTAAATTTCATCTTGTCCAAATTAAAATCTTTGATATTGGTATCGAAATGGCCTAAGTAAAAAGCAACATCATTGCCAGAAACCGCATCGTTATACTTGATTTTGATTCGGTCGAGGTTGATTTTACTGATTGAAAACTTCATCGAAGCCGTATCATTTGGCTTGGGTTGAACTTTTTGCTGGCTTGCAAAAGCTTTGATGATATAGGTAAAGTTAAAAGCACTATCGGGCAATGTGCGGCTGATGTGCGAAGTGATGCCTTGCAGGTTCACCTCGTTTATTTCTACCTGATTATGCAGCAGTTTAAGCAAACTGATGTCAACCTTCAACTTTTCACCGGCCAGTAAAGTGTCTTTTTTCTGATCTTCAAAATAAACATCATTAAGCACAAGCAACTTTGGAAAATCTAAAGAAATATGGCCGATCCTGACCGGCGTATGTATTTTGCCTTCTAAAAAACTTACTGCTTTGTCTTTGGCAAAATTTTGTACTGCCGGTACTTGGATCAATACAACTACAAGCAAAATAAGTGCAATCACACTTACGATAAGCCAGAGTACAATTTTAAGAAATATGCGTCCGTATTTTTCCAAAATTTATTTGTAATTAAAAGTCTGTTTAAATTTATAACTAAAAAAATCATCATACTTCTTTTAGCCCTAAATAATTGGTGTTTGTGTGTTTGTTGGGTATGAGCTGTGAGGTATCAGGTATGAGTTATCAGCAATGAACCATGAAAGATCAACCTTAAACAAAGCACACCGTTTTTTATACGATAAAAGAAGCATAAAAAATAGATTGAACAAAATTTAAACAGGCCTAAACATTATTTTTATCAAACATACACAAACCCGTGTTTGCCATAATTAATTGATACCAAAGTATGTAAAAATTGTTCTGTAAAAAAAATAGAATGCAATGTCATTTTATGTGATCCTTTTCCACATTCTGTGGCAGCAAATATAGTTTTTGATAAATTTGCGGCACATACTTCTTTTATGCCTGATTTTTCTCATTTACATGTGCACACCCAGTTTTCGTTGCTGGATGGCGCTGCCGACGTTACCAAACTTTTTAAAAAAGCCGCGGCCGATGGCATGAAAGCCATGGCCATCACAGATCATGGGAACATGTTCGGTGCGTTCAAATTTGTGGCCGAAGCAGGAAAACATAATGTTAAACCCATTGTGGGCTGCGAGTTTTATGTAGTAGATGATCGTCATAAAAAACAATTTACCAAAGATAAAAAAGATGTTCGCTACCACCAGTTGCTGCTGGCTAAAAACGCGGAAGGCTACCGAAACCTCATCAAATTATGTTCGTTGGGCTACATCGAAGGCCTATACAGCAAATGGCCGCGCATTGATAAGGAATTGATCTTAAAATATCATAAAGGTTTAATTGCGACTACGTGTTGTATTGGTGCTTCCGTTCCGCAGTCAATTTTAAAAAGCAGCGGGCAGGAAGCCGAAACAGAGTTCAAGTGGTGGCTGGATCTGTTCGGAGAGGATTATTACATCGAATTGCAGCGCCATGATATTCCAGAGCAGATTAAGATTAATAACGTACTTACTTCCTTTGCAAAAAAACATGAGGTAAAAGTAATATGCTCCAATGATTCGCACTATGTTGATCAGCAGGATGCCAATGCGCATGATATTTTATTATGTGTAAACACCGGCGATATGCAAAGCACGCCGATTGCGACAGATGAAGAAGGCGGAAAAGGCTACCGTTTTGGTTTCCCGAACGATCAGTTTTATTTTAAAACACAGGCCGAAATGGGCCAGCTTTTTCAGGATATCCCGGAATCTTTGGACAATACGAACGAAATTGTTGATAAAGTAAAACACCTTAAATTAAAGCGCGACATTTTACTGCCTAACTTTCCTGTCCCGCCGGAATTTAAGATACACCATGGAGCGGAAGCAGATGTGTTAAACCAGTGGGAATACCTGAAAGACTTGACTTATAAAGGCGCTAAAGAACGTTACCATGAAATAGGCCTGGAAGTTCAGGAGCGGTTGGATTTTGAATTGTTCACGATCAAGACGATGGGTTTTGCCGGTTACTTTCTGATTGTGGCCGATTTCATCAAAGCCGGGCGTAACCTGGGTGTTTTTGTTGGCCCCGGCCGCGGTTCGGCAGCGGGTTCTGCCGTGGCTTATTGCATCGGCATCACCAATATCGATCCTATTAAATACAACTTGCTGTTTGAGCGTTTCCTCAACCCGGACCGCAAATCCATGCCTGATATTGATACGGATTTTGACGACGAAGGCCGACAAAAAGTAATTGATTATGTGGTAGATAAGTACGGACAAAATCAGGTTGCACAAATTATTACTTACGGTTCGATGGCCGCACGTACCAGCATTCAGGATGTTGGAAGGGCTATGAACATGCCGCTGTCCGAAGTCAACACGATCAAAAAGTTAGTTCCGGAAACATTAGGCATCACCTTAAAAAAAGCAATAGAACAAGTTCCGGAACTACAGGAAATACTGAAAGGGAAAGACCTGAAAGCTAAAGTTTTGAGGGAAGCAGAAAAGCTGGAAGGTTCAGTAAGAAATACAGGCGTACACGCTGCCGGAATCATCATTGCACCGGAAGATCTCACTAATATTTTACCGGTAGCTACCTCTAAAGAATCTACTTTGCTGGTTACGCAATTTGACGGGAAAGTGGTGGAAGATGCAGGCGTTATCAAAATGGATTTTTTAGGGCTAAAAACACTAACGATCCTGAAAGATGCCTTGCGGATGATCAAATTAAATCATGATATTGACATTGTGATTGATGAACTGCCGCTGGATGACCAAAAAACCTACGAACTGTACCAAGCCGGGAACACCAACGGGACATTTCAGTTTGAAAGCGACGGGATGCGGATGTACATGCGGGAGTTAAAACCGGATAAGTTTGAGGATTTGATTGCCATGAACGCGCTTTATCGCCCCGGGCCGATGGAATACATCCCGAACTTTATCAAACGGAAACACGGTTTGGAGCCGATTTCCTACGATTTGCCTGATATGGAAGAATATCTTTCGGAAACCTACGGTATCACGGTTTATCAGGAACAGGTGATGCTTTTGTCGCAAAAATTAGCAGGCTTTAGTAAAGGTGATGCGGATGTTTTGCGGAAAGCAATGGGTAAAAAGCAGATTGAGATCCTAAATAAAATGGAATCGCAGTTTGTGGAAGGTGCAACGGCAAAAGGACATCCGAAAGATAAACTAACTAAAATTTGGAACGATTGGAAAGCTTTTGCACAATATGCTTTCAATAAATCGCATTCCACTTGTTATGCTTTTGTGGCTTATCAAACGGCTTATTTAAAGGCTCATTATCCGGCAGAATATATGTCGGCCGTGTTGAACAACCAGAACAATATTGATAAGATTACTTTTTTTATGGATGAATGCCGGCAAATGGGCATACAGGTTTTAGGGCCTGACGTAAACGAATCTTCTACAACTTTTACCGTAAATGCACACGGGGAAATCCGTTTTGGATTAGCAGGCATAAAAGGTGTAGGCGAAAAAGCGGTGGAAAGTATCATTGAGGAACGCAACGCCAACGGTCCGTATCCATCTATCTATGATTTTGCCCGCCGTTCCAATAACCGTTCGGTCAACAAAAAATCCTGCGAAAATTTAGTCCACAGCGGTGCTTTTGACAGCTTCGGTTTAAACCGTTCCCAGTTTTTTGTAAAAACCGAAAACGGAATTTTAACAGGTTTGGAGCGGCTGATCAAATACGGGAACGACTACCAGCAAACCCAAAGCAGTTCGCAGGTTTCTTTGTTTGGCGGGGCAAATGCTTCTTATATCCCGGAACCACCAATGCCGGAAGCAGAAGAATATCCGTTGATCGAAAAGCTGAAATACGAAAAGGATTTGATCGGGATTTATCTGACTGGCCATCCGTTGGACAATTACAAGTTCGAGCTGGAGAAATTTTGCAACAGTACGGTTGTTGATTTGAAACTGATCCAAAAGATGAAAAACCGCGAAGGAGGAGATGAAACAGTTGCTGCTTTTAACGAACTAAAACGCAAAGGTGAATTGTGCATGGGCGGCCTGCTTTCCAATGTGCAGCACAAAATGACCAAGACCGGAAATCCTTTCGGTACGTTTTTGCTGGAAGATTACAACGATGCTTACGAGTTTGCTTTGTTTGGCGATGATTACATCAAGTTTAAGAACCTGCTTTTGGACGGTTATTTTTTGCAGGTGAAAGGAAACATCGAAGAAAAATTCAAACAGAAAGACAATTGGGATTTACGGATTTCCTCTATGCAACTCCTTTCCGAACTGCGTGATAAATTAACCAAATCGTTAACCATCAGCTTAAACCTGAACGAACTTTCTGACCGCTTGCTCAATGATTTGCAGGATTTGGTAGAAGCTAACAATCAAAAATATGCGGTTAAAAATTGCCAGTTACGGTTTCAAATTAAAGATAAAGAGGAAGCAATTGCGGTAGAAATGCCATCCAGAAGTTTCAAGGTTAATCCGAGTGATGATTTTATGGACAGAATCAAATTGCTGACTAATAATCCTGCTACTTTAAATTAATAAAATTTATTATTGACATACATATAAGGTTGACAATATGAAAGTTGAAAAAACGATTGAACTGGGAAATGGTCATAAAATTGAGTTTGGAAAAGCTACCTGGAATATTAGTGCTACATCCCTACGAAATCGGTATCCTACTTCAAAAGGAGGTTTTAGTCCGAGAAGTTCTAGTGAAATACCGATTGAGGACGTTAAAATCATTTTAAAAGAAAGTGTTAAGAACGGCTATATACCCAAATCCGAACTAATCGAAATTGTGGAAGCCTGTATATCAGCTTTAAAGTTTATTGTTGAAGATAAGAAAAAATCAACTCAAATAAATAAGTTGATTTTTATGAAACAAGCCTCGTCTGATCCCTTATATTTAAACGATATAAAAGAAGTAGGTGATGATTTTGCAATCGTAGATCATGAGTTATAAAGAAGTAAAACGATGGGATATATTTCGTGCCAATCTTGATCCTGTTGTAGGTTCTGAACAGGGAAAATCGAGACCAGTTTTAGTTATCAGTGATAATGAAATAAATGAACTGCTTAATACAGTAAATGTAATACCTGTTACCAGTAGGAAACCGGGCCGGAACATCTATCCAAATGAAGTATTAATAAACGATGATACCCATGGCTTGTCCAACGAATCTATTATACTTTGCCATCAAATCAGAACAATAGATAAACAACGGCTCTCGCACAAATATGGGCAAATATTAAATTCTGAAAAACAGGAAGAAGTTATTGAAGCATTGTGTTTTCAATTAGCTGTAGATCGAAATGTATAAATTGTAACACAGAAGAATTTATAATTATACATCTTAACATTACTTCAACTTTCAAATATTTTTTTACTGCCGGATTTTACCAAGTCGTTAGATTGTCAAGTTGTCATCCCGTAACTATGGCAAGTAAATTGATTAACTATATTTGTTTAAACATTATAAAACATAAATATCATGGCTTTAGAAATTACAGATGCCAACTTTGATGAAGTTGTGCTAAAATCAGATAAACCAGTTTTGGTCGACTTTTGGGCAGAATGGTGCGGACCTTGTCGCATGGTTGGTCCGGTTGTAGAAGAAATTGCAAAAGAATACGGAGATAAAGCAGTTGTAGGAAAAGTAAATGTAGATACCAATCCTGGTATTTCCATGAAATTTGGTATCCGTAATATCCCGGCTTTGTTGTTTTTCAAAAACGGAGAGATTGTGGATAAACAAATTGGTGCGGTTCCAAAATCTGTTTTGGCAGACAAACTGAACAAACAATTGGTATAAGGCTTATTATATCTTTCAAAAAACCTGGTTTAATTTTAGGCCGGGTTTTTTTGTGGGGTGAATTTTTGAGATGCTTCTTTTATTACCTAAATTTCAATAATGAGAATTTTCGACATAACTTGGATGTTAAATTGTAAATTTGTTTATGGCAACATTTATGGTTAGTACAGATGATAAAAAATCTGAAAAAGTGCTTAAAGCATTTTTGAATGCACTTGAATTAAACTATGAGATTAAAAGTAAGGATGAAGTTGAGCCAAAAGTCCGGCCGTTTAATAAAAAGGAAAAGCAGATTTATGAATCTTTAAAAAGCTCTTTAACTGATATAAAAAAATGGGAAAGAGGTGAATTGGAGTTAAAGTCTGCCAAAGACCTTTTAAATGAGCTTTGAAGTAAAATATACGACTGATTTCGAGCATTCTTTAAAAAGAATTGCTAAAAAATATAGAAGTATTCGCGATGATATTTCAACATTAATTAGCCAGCTTGAACAAGAACCAAGAACAGGTATTCAACTCCGAACTAATCTTTATAAAATCAGGTTAAATATTTCAAGTTTAAATAAAGGAAAAAGTGGAGGTGCAAGGGTTATTACTTATGTATTTAATTCCAAAGGGACAGTTTTCTTAGCAGAAATATACCTTAAATCTGAGTTAGAAACAATTGATGAGCAAGCGATAATTGAAAGGTTAAAAGAGCAAGGCTTTATACTATGAATACCCTTCTTTTGCTGACAAAGAATTATGATTTGCTGAAGGTAGAATGTTAGCTTTATATTATGAGCAACGCTTTAAGCCTTAATCAGGAAATCCAACAATTTGCCAACCTCGAACTGCTTGCCAAGCAAGTAGTAGAAGGTTTTATCACGGGTTTGCACCAAAGTCCGTTTCACGGTTTTTCGGTTGAATTTGCCGAGCATCGTGCTTACAACAACGGCGAATCGGTACGGAACGTGGATTGGAAGCTGATGGCCCGGACGGATAAATTGTTCGTAAAACAGTTTGAAGAAGAAACAAATCTGCGGTGCTTTTTGGTGCTGGACACTTCATCTTCCATGAACTTCCCGGAAAAAGGTTTGAGCAAGCTGGAATTTGCAGTTTATTCGGCAGCAGCTTTAATGTATCTGTTCAAAAAGCAGCGCGATGCTTTTGGGCTTTGCCTTTTTTCTGACCAAGTGGATTTTATCAGTCCCGCCAAATCAACTTCCACACATTTGTTTTATCTTTTCGCGCAATTAGAAAAGATTTTGCAGGATAAAAGAAGCATGCAAGCCACCACTATTTCCCAGGTTTTGCATCAATTGGCCGGGCAAATCCATAAACGTTCATTGATTATTATTTTTAGTGATATGCTGGAAAATGCGATGGACGAGCAAAAGTCAGCCGATCTTTTTGCTGCTATGCAACACTTAAAACATAGCAAGCATGAAGTGGTGATCTTCAATATTTCTGACCATCAAAAGGAGCTGGAATTTAATTTTGAGAACCGGCCCTATCATTTTGTTGACCTGGAAAGCGGGGCAGAAATGAAAGTCCATCCAAACGAAATCCGGGAAGGTTATCAGTCAGCTTTGAATGCTTACCGACATAACTTGGAATTGAAATGTGCGCAATATCATATTGATTTGGTAGATGCAAATTTGCACGATGGCTACGATCAGGTTTTGAAAGCGTATTTGATCAAAAGAAATAAAATGGCCTGATACTGTTTTTATAGGGATAAAAACAGTATGATAAAGCCGTACTGTAATTTCGACCAACGGGAGGAATCTTCTTTCAATAAGCCTTGTTAACCCTTTTGCTTTGAAGAAGATTCCTCCTGTCGTCGAATGACAGGTTCAGGAGCAATAATTAATCGCTTCCAAAATCACTTCACAAGCTTTTCGGATTTCATCAAACGAAATAATCAATGGCGGCGCAACCCGCAAGGCAGTTTCGCAGTGCAAAAACCAATCTACAATTACGCCGTTTTCCACACATCTTTTACTTACATTTTCCACCTGATTAAAGTTACTGAGTTGGATACTCAGCATCAATCCTTTTCCGCGCACTTCTTTGATTTCACAATGCTGAAGCAATTGGCGGAAGAGCTTTTCTTTTTCGGGAACATCTTTCATTAAATCTTCCTTCAGAATAACTTCCAACGAAGCCAAACCAGCCGCACAACAAACCGGATGGCCGCCAAACGTAGTAATATGTCCTAAAATCGGATTTTCTTTAAGAGAATCCATTATCTGTTTCGAAGCGATAAAAGCACCTAAAGGCATTCCTCCGCCAAATGCTTTTGCCGTTAGCAAAATGTCTGGCACGATACCAAAATGTTCAAAAGCATATAATTTTCCGGTACGTCCCAATCCGGTTTGTATCTCATCAAAAATTAGCAATGTATTCGTTTGCAAACATTTATGCCGTAAAAGAAGCATATAATCCAAATCAGGGACACGGATTCCGGCTTCTCCCTGTATTGTTTCTACAATTACGGCTGCGGTATGCTCTGTGATTTGTTCAAGGTCTTGTTTTTGGTTAAAATTGATAAAAGTGATCCCCGGCAACAAAGGACGGTACGCCTGCTTGTATTCTTCATTTCCCATCAAACTTAAAGCACCTTGAGAGCTGCCATGATAAGCATTTTTACAAGCGATTATTTCAGGTTGGCCGGTAAACCTTTTGGCTAACTTCATCGCGCCTTCCGTCGCTTCCGTGCCGGAATTGGTGAAGTAAACGGCATTTAGTGAATCGGGTAGGAGAGAAGTAATTTTTTTAGCTAGCTTAACTTGCGGCGATTGCACAAATTCGCCATAAACACTTAGGTGCATATATAAGTCCACCTGGTCTTTTATTGCTTGCACAATTTCCGAATGACGATGGCCGATGTTACTTACCGCAAAACCCGAAACCAGGTCCATGTAAGCTTTGCCGTCAACATCAAATAGATAAAGCCCTTCGGCGCGTTCAATCTCTAATAATCTTGGTGAATTGGATGTTTGGGCAACATTCAGCAAAAAAAGCTGGCGGTGGGTAAGCATGTGCAAAAATACAAAAGGCCTTTAACAAATGTGTTAAAAGCCTTTTGACAATCAGTTTTGCTGTTGTTAATTTCCGTCGTTGCCCCTTTTGGATTTGAGGCGTTTGATCATTTCTTCATTAAATGTTCTCTCACTTTTCCAAAAGTGCAAAACTTTGTCAGGAGGAAGTATTTTAGAAAATTCTTCGTTGTAATGTTTTTTGATGGACAAGATTTTTGAATCATAATCAAAATTATCATTTACAATATCCTGTGCGTTTTTTTGTGAATTGAGTATGTTTTGTCTTTTTTGGTGCAGCACCATGTTCATTTCATTTTGAAACTGCTTGTAAACCGGGCCAAATTTGGCGGCTTCATCCGAAGTCAGGTGCATATCATCAGACATATAATTCAATTTGATCGATTGAATTTTCTGCATCCCTGCACTGTTATCAACATTGTTGTTGTTAAAATTACTTCTGTTGTCCTGGTTGGTACGGCCTTGCACACGAAAATCTTGTGCCAAAGTCCATTCCGTTTTAGTAAATATGACTATCAGGATTAAGGCAAAGCTGTATTTTTTAATCATAGTTACTCTTAAAGATTTCATATCGCAACTTTTTAATTTTTAATTGTTCCGTTGCTGTCAGCACTGGTTGCCTGATTGTTTTCAATATTCAACTCTGTATCAGAAATACTGTTTTCTAAAATAATATGATTATCGTAAGTATCGGCATTAATTTTTAAATAATTTTCAATATCTGCATCTGGCAATCTCGAAAGCTGTGTTTGCACATTGTGCGCTGATTGATATTGCTTTACAAAAACCCCGGTGGTTACGGCAACTGCAATACAAGCCGCAGTAGCATATTTCCAGGCTGCTTGTGTAAACAAATTGCGGACTTTTTCCTGTGGCTGTACTTCTTTTATACCTGTTTTTTGGGTGATACGATCTGTTAATCCATCAAAATAATTCACCGGGATAGTAAAACCACTTCCGTTTGCAGCATGTTCATTTATTTTTATCCGGGCAGCAATGATGCTTTGCTGCTCCTCAAAAAACTGATCGGATTTAATAGAAGAATCATTTGAGAAACGCAGTTTTTCCAGTCCGACAACCGAAGAAACTTGTTCATGCATATTTTCAAAATAACTTTCGGGCACGTTAAAGCCTGTATTTGGTGTTTTTAGCTTCAATTCTTCTGCGTAAACAGCAGAAACAATTCGTTCTCGCTGTTCCTCAAAAAAACGATCAGGAACCAGGAACGGATTTACGCCTTGGTGATTTTTCAAAACGGGGTAATCGTTCAACCAGTCTGTATGTTCAGTATTCTCATTCATGACGAATAGATAGAATCAGTTTTCTTCAAAAGGTTTAAAATCTATTTCCATTAATCTTCTGCAAGTAAATAAGCTTCAATTTTTTTAACGGCCAAATGGAAGGATGATTTTAAGGCACCAACGCTTGTGCCCAGCACGTCAGACATTTCTTCATATTTCATCTCATCAAAATATTTTAGGTTAAAAACCAGCCTTTGTTTTTCCGGCAAAGTCAAAATCGCTTTCTGCAATTTACGTTGTGCTTTATCGCCATCAAAATAAGCAGATTCCGTCAGTGATTCTGATAGTTCGTAAGCAACATCATCAAAAGGGACATTGTTTTTCAGTTTTTTCCGGTTCAAAAAAGTAATACACTCGTTGGTGGCAATGCGGTACATCCAAGTGTATAACTGCGCATCGTTGCGGAAACTCAGCAGGTTTTTCCAGACTTTTACAAAAACCTCTTGTACAAGGTCATCTGCATCATCATGGTTGATGACCATGCGGCGTACGTGCCAGTATATTTTTTGCTGATACTTTTTCAGTAACAGGTTAAAAGCTTCGTTCCGGGTTTTTTCATCCTGAAACTTGCTTAGTATTTCTTGATCGTCAACCTGTGCAGACATTTAATAATTCGTAATATAGATGATCAGTTTTTACGCAAACATAATCTTTTTATGAGATTAATGTTATAAGCGGTTAATTAAAGCAACGGAAAGAAATTTTAGGTAGATAAAAACAGTATGAGTGTTAAAACAGGGATAAGTTTAATATGGTTTATTTTGAAGATGTTCAAGCCAATAAATCCAGCACCTGCCGAGAAGGATTTTTGGTATCTACTTTTTCAATAAGTTTCAGGATGATGCTGTTTTTATCGATCAAAAAAGTAGTCCTCGCCGTGCCCATATACAATTTGCCATACATGTTTTTCTCCACCCAAACGCCGTAACTTTCTGAAATCTTTTTATCCGTGTCGGCAAGCAGCGGAAAGGGCAGCCCGTATTTGGATTCAAATCTTTTGTGCGATTTTTCATCGTCTGTACTGATGCCGACTACCTGATAGCCTTGCTGCAAAAGAGATTGATAATTGTCCCGAAAGCTGCAAGCTTCAGCCGTGCAGCCCGGGGTATTATCTTTTGGGTAGAAGTACAAGATAAGCGTTTTATCCAAAAAATCAGCCAGGGAAACTGTTTTTCCGTTTTGATCTGTTGAAGTGAAAGCCGGGGCTTTGTCACCTTCTTTTAAAACTTTGTTTTTCAATCCCATAATTATAGATGCTTCTTTTACCGGTAAAAAGTCAGTGTCAGTTTTTTAATGTTGTCTTTCTGGTCTGTAACTACCAATTCCAATTTGTGTTTTCCTGCGGGACAATGTTCGTCAAAGAAATAATGGAACAATTTGCTTTTATAATCTTGTTCCACCAAAATCCATTGCCCGTCAATATAACCTTTATAAGATTTAATACCTGATAAATTATCACCAATCCGGAAAGCCATGTTACTTGCTTTGGTCATATTTTTTCCTTCGGAGATATTTACCGGCGCAATAACCGGCGCAATCGTATCGATGGCAATGTAATAATCCCCAAAGTTCCTAATCTTTGCTTTTACAAAACCATCCTTAAAAAAACTACTTTGAGCACCGCGGCCATTGCTGACGATAACCGCTTTATCGGCATTACTTCCAAGCGCAACATCCGGTTTGATCCAAAGTTCAAAATCGTCATGCAACGGTGTAAAACGGTTATGGATATGATGCACCACAGAATAACCGCCGGTTTTTTTGGGTGAAGTGCTGTAAAAAAACCCCAGGTTATCATACAAAACCCCTTTTGGAAGGATTACTTTGACTTGGTCTGTTTCAAATGTATTCTGCTGATCAAATTTAAAAAAAGTACCGTTCGGGGCAGCAGTTTCAGCAACAGGCGGAGGCGTGGATTTTACCTGGAATTTGAGGGTAGAAGTATTGCCTGCAATATCTTTCACCACATACTCCAGGTCATGCACAGCATCATCATTAAAGCTAATGACACCGCGGTTTTGCGTACCGTTGTACAACCCGATCTGGTTTCCGGGATCCACAAAGCTTTTCTGCATCCAGCGGCCATAACTTAAAAAAGCAGGATAGTCAATGTGTGAATTGATGGCATGGGTTTGATCAAAAGCAAAACGGTCAATTGTAAAAACATAAACTGTTTTGCCGTCCGCATTCAATTGGATAGAATAAATACCGTTGTGGTTTTGTGAAGAGCTGTTCCTGTCGTTTGTGGTGATCCCAAAAGCTGATTCTCCGCTCATACGGATTGGTAATGCTTCTTTTAGGCGATAATTTCCTGCGGAACCTATTACCGGAATAAATTGCTTGGCAGTATTTTCGCTAAAGGGTTTTCCGTTGAGATGATAAGCGCAAATGGCATAAATTGCAGGCTGAACACGGTCTGGAATAGTAAGGCCAAACAATTGCGGGTTAATGGTTTGTTCCGTTTGGGTATCCCTGATTTCAAAATGCACATGCGGCCCGGCAGAAGCACCGGCATTGCCAGACCAGGCAAAAACATCACTTTTTTGAAGTGGTATCTGCGCTGGCGGCAGTACAAAATCGGCTTCCCAGGTTTGGTTTTTGTACTGATAATCTTTAATGATCTTAGTCAGTTCCGAAGTAACGCGTTCTAAATGACCATAAACCGAGGTGTAGCCATTGGGATGAGAGATATAGACCGCCAGCCCGAAACCACCATATTGTACACGGATCCGCGACACAAAACCTTCTGCAACGGCATGAACCGGATAGCCGGTACGTTGATTGGTTTTAAAATCCAATCCAGAATGGAAATGGTTTGGCCTCAGTTCGCCAAAAGAACCGGCTGTACTCGGCGATAAATCCAGCGGATAGCGAAAATAATCCTGCGGATATCGGTAAATGCTTTGTGGTAAGTTGCCGCTTTGCGTAAATATTTGTGCGGATAGATCAGTAAAAACAAAAAAGGAACAAAAACACAATAAGAACTTTCTAAACATCTTATCTCACAAAAAAATCAAGCAGTTTCTCATTTTCCAGATAACCTTCCAATTGGTCGCCTGCTTTTACGCGGGCAACACCTGCCGGGGTTCCGGTAAAAATCAAATCGCCTTTTTTCAGGGTGATGTATCTCGATACAAAAACGATGATCTGTTCAAAAGAGAAAAGCAGGTCTTTCGTGTTTCCGGTCTGCCGGGTTTCCTGGTTCACATCCAGGTGAAAATTAATCTTGTATAAATCTGGAAACTGGGTTTTCGGCACAAAATTACTGATCGGCGCAGAATTGTCAAACCCTTTGGCCAGTTCCCAGGGCAGTCCTTTTTCTTTTTGCTGCTGTTGGATGTCCCGCGCGGTAAAATCGATGCCTAAACCAAGCTCTTCATAGTATGTTGCCGCGAACTTTTCGCTGATGTTTTTACCTTCCTTGTCCACTTTTAGCACAATTTCTATTTCGTGATGTATGTCTTCCGAAAAATCCGGGTGGTAAAAAGGCTTGTTGTCTTTTAAAATTGCCGTGTCTGGCTTTAAAAAAATAACCGGGGCAGCGGGAAGCGGGTTGTTCAATTCTTTGGCGTGCTCAGCATAATTCCGGCCAATGGCAATAATCTTCATGTAAATTGATTTTAAGCCAAAACTAAAAAATTAAATAGCTGCGGAAGCACGTAATGGATGTGTTTGAAGTATAAAATACCTGTTACAGTACAGAAATACGTTTGATAAAAGGTTCAGTACCTACTATTATCCGTACAAAATAAAAGCCGGGAGACAACCTGTTGCTTAGTTGAAAAGAATTTTTTTGCTCGCCTGCCTCTACCCGTTGTGCCATTAAAGTAAGCACATCATTACCCAAAACATCCATAATCTTAATTGATACATTAGTGTTTTTTTTAACGTTATAGGTCAGGTTAATCTTGTCAGTAATGGGGTTTGGGTAAATACTTACATCGGTGAGCAGCTTTTCATTCTCAACTTTAACAGAAGTTTGCTTACTTGTATTCAATTGGTTCTGAACCGGCTTTACAGTTGGAAAGGGTACTTTTAAACCATTTTTAAGATAAGAATAATGTTCGGTTTTAGTCTGGAACTTTGAAGGGATACTATCAAATTTAATATTTGCAGCAATACCAACATTCAGCATAAAGCTCATCAGCACAAATGCTGACAGCGAAAGTAATAATACACTTATAAAAGAGTAGAGGTGTTTCATGTATAAATTCCTTCCAAAAGTATCGATTTACTTGCCTAAAAAAATAACATCCGATAAAAACAGTATGCTTTTAACAATATTTAACATCTTTAAAATGTCTAAATTCGTGCCACATTTAAAAATAGTGTCTTTTTTACAACTGTTAATAAATTTACAATAATTTAGCAATCCATTAAATCAAAAACGTGAATCATAAAGACCTCCACAAATTTTCTGCTGCGGGATTTTTAATCAGTTTAGGGATAATTTATGGGGATATCGGTACATCGCCTTTATATGTTTTTACTGCAATCGTAAACAGCCAACCCATTTCCAATATCTTGATCCTGGGCGGTATGTCTTGTATTTTTTGGACACTTACCCTGCAAACTACTTTAAAATATGTAGTAATCACGCTTCAGGCAGATAACAAAGGGGAAGGCGGTATTTTTTCACTGTTTTCTTTAGTGCGAAAGAAAGCCAGGTGGTTGATTATACCTGCAGTTATAGGGGGTTGTGCCCTGCTGGCTGATGGTATTATCACCCCGCCCATTACTATTTCTTCAGCCATACAAGGTCTGGATATTCTTTACAAAGGCTTGCCAACAGTTTATATTGTGGTGGCTATTATTTTAGGTTTGTTCCTGATCCAGCAATTTGGAACGTCTTTGGTTGGAAAGGCATTCGGGCCAATTATGCTCATTTGGTTTAGCATGATGGGTGTTTTGGGCATATCCTATATCATCCAAATGCCCGGTATTTTTAAAGCTTTAAACCCTTATTATGCTTATCAGTTGCTGGCGCATGACCCAAATGCTTTTATCATTCTCGGTGCCGTGTTTTTATGTACAACCGGTGCAGAAGCTTTGTATTCTGATTTAGGACATTGCGGCCGGGACAATATTCGGGTAAGCTGGGTTTATGTTAAGATATGTCTCGTTCTTAATTACTTGGGCCAGTCTGTATGGTTGCTTCATCATGAAAGCCTAAAGCTGGGAGGCCGCAATCCTTTTTATGAAATTATGCCTTCCTGGTTCCTTATTTTTGGTATTGGCATTGCTACTGTGGCAGCAGTTATCGCCAGCCAGGCATTGATTTCAGGTTCTTTTACATTAATTTCTGAAGCGGTAAGATTAAACCTTTGGCCTAAAGTAAGGATCAACTATCCAAGTATCCAAAAGGGGCAGTTGTACGTCCCAAGTGTCAATTGGTTGCTTTGTGCCGGTTGTTTGGCGGTAGTGGCTATTTTCAGAAGATCGGAAAGGATGGAATCAGCTTATGGTTTAAGTATTACTTTGGCCATGCTGATGACCACCATATTAGTATCAGTTTATCTGTCCCGCAAAAAATACCCTAAGTATGTAGTTTATAGCTTTTTGGTGGTTTATGTGTTGATAGAAGGCAGCTTCCTGGCTAGTAACCTGGTCAAATTTGTACATGGGGGCTGGTTTGCAGTGATGATTGGTTGTTTCCTTTTTTCGGTGATGTGGACCTGGCACACAGCCCGCAGGATCAGGAACCGTTATATTAAATTTATTGAAATAGGCGTTTGTTAAATACTAAAAAAATAGTAAGTTAGTGGCATGGAAGAGCGATTCAAGAGCCTGTCATTATTTGAATTTCAGGTGAGATTTCCCGATGAGGATAGGTGTATTGGGTATT